>ERZ761603.765-NODE-765-length-25814-cov-6.501805_pt1 | contig 25814 bp, 17 predicted proteins | sample MGYA00511879_ERZ761603 | MGnify/ENA primary metagenome ERZ761603 (study PRJEB28899, sample SAMN02850040) | bioreactor sludge metagenome | biome: EBPR Sludge; feature: EBPR Bioreactor; material: flocular biomat | place: Australia: Thorneside Wastwater Treatment... | reverse complement strand
TGGTCCTCGCCGGATGCGGTCGCCCACCCGCCGGAGCCGGCGGACCGCCCGAGGACTTCGCCGTCAACGCCGTGGTCGCCCAGGCCAACCCGGAAAACGTCAAGGAGATCATCCAGGTCGTCGGCAGCCTCAAGGCGCGCGATGCCGTGGATCTGGTCAGCGAAATCAACGCCACCGTGGCCGAGGTCCGGTTCGCCGACGGGCAGGCCGTAAAGGCGGGCGACACCTTGGTCAAGTTGGACGACACGCGGTTGACGGCCCGTCGCGACGAAGCGAAAGCCCGATTCCTGCTGGCCGAAACCAATTACCGGCGCAGCCAGTCCCTTTTCGACAACCAGACGATTTCAAAACAGGAAATGGACCAGGCCCAAGCAGAATTCGATGCCGCCCACGCCTCCCTGCGCGTGCTGGAGCGCGACCTGAAGGACACCTTGATCAAGGCCCCGTTCGACGGCGTGGTGAGCGAAAAGCGCGTCAGCGTGGGGCAATTCCTGACCGTCGGCGCCCCGGTTACCCGACTGATCCGAATGGATCCGCTCGAACTGGAGTTCCGCGTGCCCGAACGCGAAGCGGCCCGCCTGATACCCGGTAGCCGGGTGGTCATGCAAACCGTGTCGCGTCCCGGCGCCCCGGTGGAAGGCGTGGTCTTCTTCATCGACCCGCAAGTGGAGGAGCAGTCGCGAACGGTGCTAACCAAGGCCCTGGTGGAGAATACGGACGACTCGCTCAAACCCGGCATGTACGGTACGGTGGACGTCGTGATCGAAGAACGCCCCGATGCGCTGGTCATCCCTGAAGCCAGCGTGCGCTATGCCGGCGATGATGCTTCGGTGGTCGTCATGAACGCGGAAGGGCGCGCCGAATTCCGCCCTGTGACGATCGGACAACGATTCCCCGGACGCGTGGAAATCGCCTCGGGTCTGCAACCCGGCGAACGCGTGGTGGTGGAAGGTTACCAGAAAATGGGTCCGGGCACCCGCATCATGATCAGCGCGAAATCCGAACAGTACGGCGTTAACCCCGAACCCGTCGCCACGCCCTGAACCTTTCCCCACCTTCACCAAGGCGAATCCCATGACCCTGTTCGAACAATTCATACGGCGCCCGGTGGCCACGACCATGCTCAATGCGGCCATGCTCGTGTTCGGCCTGCTCGGCCTGATGCAACTGCCGGTGCGCGAACTGCCCGACATCGATCCGCCCGTCGTCAACGTGCTGACCGTCTACCCCGGCGCCTCCGCCGAAGTGGTGGAAACGGAAGTGACCGAACGCCTCGAGGAAGCCATCAGCAGCGTCGAGGGCATCAAATTACTGACCAGCGAAAGCCGCGAGCAGGCCAGCAGCATCACCGTTGAATTCAACCAGAACCGCGACGTGGAGGTTGCCGCCCAGGATGTGCGCGACCGGGTGGCGCGCGTGCGTGGTCTGCTGCCCGACGACATCGACGAACCCATCATCAGCAAGCAGGACGCGAATGCCAGTCCGATCATGTGGATCGCGTTCTTCAGCGAGCGGTACGACACGCGTGAATTGACCCGCATCGCCGACGCCATGGTCAAGGATCGCCTCCAAACCGTGGACGGGGTCAGCTCGGTGATCATCGGCGGCGAGAAGAAGTTCGCCATGCGCATCTGGCTGGACCCGCGGCAACTTGCCGCCCACGAGTTGACCGTACTGGACGTCGAACGCGCCCTCGCCCGTCAGAACGTCGAATTGCCGAGCGGCCGCGTGGAGAACTTCAACCGGGAGTTCACGATCCAGACCAAGGGCCAATTGGCCGATGTCGAGGCGTTCAACAACCTGATCCTCCGCCAGGACGGCAACCGGAGCATCCGGTTGCGCGATGTCGGGTACGCCCGCGAGGGCGTGGAGGACGAGCGCAGCATCGCCCGCTTCAATTCACGGCCATCCATCGGCCTCGGCATCGTTCGCCAATCCAAGGCCAACACCCTCGCCGTCGCCGCCGGCGTCAAGGCGCGCATGGACGAGATCGCCCCCTCCCTGCCCGAAGGCATCGAATACCGGTTTCCGTACGACGAGTCGATCTTCGTAAGCCGGGCCGTGACCGAGGTGTGGGAAACCCTGGGCATCGCCTTCGTGCTGGTCGTCCTGACGATTTTCGTCTTCCTCCGCGACGTACGCTCCACCTTCATCCCCGCCCTGTCCATTCCGGTTTCCATCGTCACCACGTTCGGCCTGCTGTACGTCATGGGCTTTTCGGTGAACATCTTCACCCTGCTCGCCCTCGTGCTGGCCATCGGCATCGTGGTGGACGACACCATCGTGGTGCTGGAGAACATCTATCGCCACATCGAGGAGGGCATGGAACCGTATGCCGCCACGATCAAGGCCGTGAAGGAGATCGCCTTCGCGGTGATCGCCACCACCCTGTCGCTCGTCTCCGTGTTCCTCCCCCTCGCCTTCATCGGCGGCGTGACCGGCCGGTTACTGCTGGAATTCGCTTTCGCCCTCGCCGGCTCGGTCATCATCTCCAGCATCGTCGCGCTGACCCTCGCCCCCATGGCCGGCGCGCGCGTGCTGAAACCGATCCATGGGGTTCAACATGGCCCGGTATTCCTCTACTTCGAACGCAAACTGCGGGCCATGAACGAACGGTACGAGCGCATGCTGGCCTGGTCGCTTCGCCACCGCGTGGTCATGCTGGTCATCGCCGCCGCCTCGGTGCTGGCGTCCGCCTACTTTTTCCTCAACCTGGAACGCGAATTCCTGCCCCAGGAAGACAAGGCGCGCCTGCTCTCCATCTCCATCAATCCGGTCGGCAGCACCCCCGAATACAGCGACCGCATGATGCAGCAGATGGAGCGCATCGTTTCCGAAACGCCCGGCGTGGAAACCTACTTCTCCGCGGTGGCCCTGCCCTTCGACGGCCCCGGCGACCCTACCTTGGGCTTCATGTTCGTGCGCTTGAGCGAATCGGGCCGGCCGCATATCCGCGACATGGTCGATGGACCGACCGGCCTCGGCTTCCGGTTCATCTCCGAGGTGGAAGGCGCGATCTCGATCCCCATCCTGCCCAAGGCGGTGGACCTCGGTTTCTCGCAGCCGTTCCAGCTTGTGATCTCCAACCCCGACCTGAACCGACTGAACGAGCAAGCCAAGGCCCTGCAAGGCGCGTTGATGCAAGCCGGCTTCCTCGCCAACGTCCGTTCCACCTTCGACATGGAAAAGCCCGAAGTGCGCGTGGTCATCGACCGCGACCGCGCCGGCGTGCTGGACGTGGCCGTGCAGGACATCGCCCGCACCCTGCAACTGCTGTTTGGCGGCATCAAGGTGAGCGACCTCAAGCAGGCGGGCAAGCAATACGATGTGATCGTGCAATTGGAGCGCGAGCAGCGCCTGACCGCCGACAACCTTGCCGCGATCTACGTGCGCAACGGCGAAGGCCGCCTGATCCAACTTGCCAACGTGGTGCGCCTGGAGGAAGGCGCCGGCCCGAACCTGATCGAACGATTCCAGCGCCAGCGCTCCGCCACCATCGAGGGCACCCCGGCCGGCGTGCCGCTTGGGACCGCGATGGAAAAAGCGGAGGCCATCCTTGCCGAGTCGCTGCCCAGCGACTTCCTGTATGACTGGAAGGGCGACATCCGGAACCTGCGCGAGTCGTCAGCCGACATCTACGGTTTCATGCTCCTGGCCATTCTGGTGGTCTACATGGTGCTGGCGGCGCAATTCGAAAGTTTCATCCATCCCTTCACCGTGCTGCTGGCCTTGCCCCTCGCCTTCCTCGGCGCGTTCGGCCTGTTGTACGGGTTGAGCTGGGTGAACTTCGCCGGAACCATGATGTTCGGCTGGGCCAACTACGCGCCCGACCCGCCGGCCATCGCCGGCATCCTCTCGTCCATCATTCCCCGCATATCGTCCATGAACCTCAATATCTTCAGTCAGGTCGGGCTGATCCTGTTGATCGGCCTGGTGACGAAAAACTCGATCCTGCTGGTTGAATTCGCGAACCAGCAGATGGCCCGGGGCCTCGATAGCCGCACCGCCATGCAGCGGGCCGGCGCCATCCGCCTGCGCCCCATCCTGATGACCAGCCTGGCCACCATCGCCGGCATCCTGCCGATCGCGATCGGTTTCGGCGACGCTGCCGAAAGCCGGCGCCCGCTCGGCGTCGTCGCCGTCGGCGGCATGATCACCAGCACGCTGCTGACCCTGTTTGTCATTCCCGTCATTTACACGTTGTTCTCCGATTGGTCGCTGAAATGGACCGGCCGACCGGCCGGAATCCACAAGGGCGGCGTGCTGGAAAAGGAAAGCGTCATCAAACCCGAGGAAGCCGGTTATGTGTAAGTGGTATGGTGTGGCAGGATGGATGGCGGTGGCGTTGTGGGCGCTCCCGGTGCGCGCCGAGACCAATGCGACGGCGCCGACGGAACTGGACATCGGCAATGCCTGGCGGCTGGCCTACGACCATAACCCGACGCTCAACCGGGTTCGCCAGCGCCTCGTGGGGCAATCCGGTTCCCTCATGGTGTCGGAAAGCACCCGCCTACCCAATATCGACGCCTTCGGACTGTATCAGATGGAGGATGAATCGCGCAGCGGCACATTTGGCGGTTCGGAACCGCCCGACGACCATTACTGGCGGGCCGGCGTGGAGCTGACGCAAGCCGTGTACGCCGGCGGGCGCCTCGGCGCAGCCGTGCGAAGCCGCAAGTTTCAGCGCCAGGCGATCATCGCGGAAATCGACGCCACCGTGCAACAGGTCATGACCGACGTGGCCTCGCGGTTTTATGGCGCGCTGCTTGCCCGCGAAATCATCGCCGTGCGAAAGGAATCGCAGGACCTGCTCGAACGGCAACTGACGCTGGCCCGCAACCGTTTCGATGCCGGAGCGGTTTCGCGCTTCGATGTCCTGCAGGCGGAAGTGCGGTTGGCCAATATCCGTCCGCCCTTGATCCGGGCCGAAAACGATTACCTGCTGGCCATCGAAGCCCTGCGTGCCGAAATGGGAATCCTCTATCCCAGTAACATCGGCCCGCGCGACATCACGTTGAAAGGCGAATGGGTGCAACCCGACCAGATGCCGGAGCTGCACGACGCCGTCGAGGCCGCTCTGCGCAACCGGCCCGACCTCATCGCCGCCGCCCGGTTGAAGGAAGCCGCCCGCGAGCAGCTCTCGCGGGTCAAACGGGACCGGGCGCCCCGGGTCGATTTGTTCGCCAATTACTCGTTCGAAAATGACCGTTATGCCGCCGAGGACACCACATTGGATGGCTGGCAGGCCGGGTTGCAAGCCCGCTTGAACATCTGGGAGGGCGGTCGCATACGGGGCGAGATCACCCAGGCGGCATCGTTGCTTGACCAGGTTTCGCTGGAGGAAAGCGAACTTCGGCTCGACATCGAAGTGGAAGTGCGGAATGCCTGGAACCGCGCCGTCGAGGCCCGCGAAATCCTCGATGCCACCAAGCTATCCATCTCCCAGGCCGAGGAGGCGTTCCGGTTGGCTGAAAACCGCTATGCCGCCGGCACCCTTACTCAACTCGATGTGCTTGCCTCCCAATTCGACTTTACCCAGGCGAAGCTCGATCAATTAACCGCCTTGCACGACTACACCATCGCCCACCTTGAACTGGAACGCGCCATGGGTGAAACGCCCGGACGCGCGTTCCTCCCCGACCCCTGAAACCAACCAAGGAAAGGAAGCCTGACATGAAACATTACATGGGTTTGCTGGCCGCCGGCCTGATGGCCATTTCCGCAGCGCGGGCTGGTATCGTCGAAGAAACCGTGATCTACGAACATGCCGGCACGCCGTGTGAAGGCACGCTGGTCATGGACGACACCGCGTCCGGACCTCGGCCCGGCATTGTGATCTTCCACCAATGGAGCGGACCGAGCGACTACGAGCGGAAACGAGCCAGCATGCTTGCGGAACTGGGTTATGTCGTGTTCGTCGCCGACATCTACAGCAAAGACGTGCGGCCGCAGACCCTCGAGGAACGCCAGGTGCTGGTCGGCGCTTACCGAGCCGATCGCGCCATGACCCGCGCCCGCGCCCGCGCCGCGCTGGATGTACTGACCGCCCGCCCCGAGGTCGAACCCTCACGCATCGGAGCCATCGGCTATTGCTTCGGCGGCATGGTCGCCCTCGAACTCGCGCGCAGCGGCGCCCCGCTGGCCGCAACCGTCAGCATCCATGGATCGCTCAACACGCCCAATCCCGCCGACGCCGCGAACATCAAAGGCAAGGTGCTGGTTCAGCACGGAGCGATCGACCCCTATGTTCCGGCCGAGGAAGTCGCGTCGTTCCGCAAGGAAATGGCCGATGCCAACGTTAACACCCGGGTGATCGAATACGAAAACGCCGTCCACTCGTTCACGGACTGGAATGCCGGCGATGACCCCTCGACCGGCGCCGCGTACAACGAGGAAGCCGACCGGAAATCGTGGAACGATCTGATCGAATTCCTGCATTTCACCGCGCAGGCGGAGTAGGCGCACGCGGCCCCTCCGGTCCGTCTGGCCCGTGACTCGACAACCACGGTGCGCGCGCCGGGTCTTCCACATCGGGCACGGCCGCCACGAGCGACCGCGTGTAGGCATGGCGCGGACGGGCCAGCAGGTCCGACGCGACGCCCTGTTCCACCACCTCGCCGTCCTTCATGACGATTACATCCCGGCACACGTAACGCACCACCGCCAAGTCGTGGGCAATCATCACCAGCGTGATGCCGCGCTCCTCGACCAGTCGCTTGAGCAGATTCAGAATATGGGCCTGCACCGATACATCGAGCGCCGATACCGGCTCATCGGCGATGACGATCTCCGGCTCCATGCTGATCGCCCGCGCAATACCGACGCGCTGGCGTTGGCCTCCGCTTAACTCGTGTGGGTAGCGCCCGGCCACCGGCGCGCCCAAACCGACTTGCTCCAACAGGGCGGCCACCCGCGCCGGGATTTCCCGAGCCACAGCGATCCGATGCACGGCCAGCACTTCACCCAGTGTCGCCCCGATGGTCATACGCGGATTCAAACTGTTGAGCGGGTCCTGGAATACCAACTGCACGCGCCGGCGGAAGCGTTCTTTCTCCCCTCGCGGCATCGACGCAAGATCCACGCCGCGGTACGACACCCGGCCCTGCTCCGGTTGTTCGAGACCCAGCAAGGCGCGCGCAAGCGTTGACTTTCCGCTGCCGCTTTCCCCCACGATACCCAGGACATCGCCGCGGCTGATCGCGACCGAGACGCCATTCACCGCCGGTCGCATGCGCCGGCGATAACGCACCACCACCGACTCGGCGGTCAGAAGCCGTTCGCTCATGGGGTCGACACCTCCGCCGGGAACCAGCACGACGACGCGCGCCCTTCGCCGAGCTCAACCAGTCCAGGCCCCTGTTCGCGGCACACCGAACGGGCCAACGGACAACGGGGATGAAAGCGGCAGCCGTTCGGCCAGGCCGCCCCGGATGGAAGCTGCCCTGGAATTCCTTCCAGCGGGCGATCCGCTCCTCGCAACCGCGGCACCGCCTTCAGCAAGGCCTGCGTGTAGGGATGCCGAGGTTGACGCAACACGTCGCGCGACGGACCGGTTTCCACGATCTGTCCCGCATACATCACATACAGGCGTTGGGCCATGCGAGCGGCAATCGCCAGGTTGTGCGTGATCAGCAGGACCGCCATGCCGCGACGCGCCTGTAAACCGGCCATGAGATCGAGCACCTGGGCCTGCACGGTGACATCAAGCGCCGTGGTCGGCTCATCGGCCACCAGCAACGCCGGATCACACGCCAGCGCCATCGCCAGCATGATCCGCTGCTGCTGTCCGCCGCTAAGCTGATGCGGATAGGCCCTCGCCACCCGGTCGGTGTCATCCAGTCCGACATCGCGCAACAATGAACCCACCTGCTCCTTGACCGGTCCCGCCGGTCCGTGCCTCCGCAGCGCCTCGGCAATTTGATATCCGACCGTGAAAACCGGATTCAGCGCCGAACCGGGCTCCTGAAAAACATAGGCGACCCGGCCACCGCGAACCGCGCGCAAACGCCGTTCATCCGCCGCGAGCAGATCTTCGCCCTCCAACAGCACGCGCCCGCTCAAACCAGCCACCGTCGGCGTTTCCATCAAACGGGCGATGGCAAGCGCGGTAACGGTTTTTCCCGAACCGCTCTCCCCGACCAGAGCGACGAACTCGCCGCGCTGCACGGTCAGGTGGACGCCACTGACCGCCTCGACATCGCCGGCGCGGCTCCGGAATGACACCCGCAGGTCCTCGATGACCAACAAGGGTTCAGGCATGCCGGATCGTCCCATCCGGCGCGGTGATCGCATCGCCGGGTTTCGGTTTGGTATTCCAGCGTTTGTGCATCCATATCCACGATTCGGGCTGCTCGCGAATCACCTCTTCCATCACGTTGCTGTAACGCTGGGTGAATTGCTGCAAGGTCGCCGGGTCGCGATCGGGCGGCGGCGGGATCACCGGAAACGCGCGCACCCGGTAGCCGTCGCCCTCACGGATCAGGAACACCGGCATCACCGGCGCCTGGGCATGCGCCGATAGCATGGCCAAGCCCGGCGTGGTGCAGGCCGGTTTGCCGAAAAAGGTGACGAAGGCGCCTTCATGATGCTTCATGTTCTGGTCCATGATGAACCCGATCGTCCCGCCGCCCTTGACCGCCCGCAACACATCGCGGTACGAACCGCGGTTCGGCAGCATGGTGACGCCGTGGCTCGAGCGCTGCTGGTTGATATACTCGCCCAGCTTGGGCGGTTTGACCAGTTTGGCCACGACCGTCAACCCGTACTTGCGACCGGCCCACGCCATCAGCAATTCGTAGTTGTTCACGTGTCCGGTCAATACCAGCACGCCCTGGCCGCTCTTGATGATACCGTCGAAAAAAGCCAGGTTTTCCGGACTGCAGAACACATGATCGAGGGGATGATCCTTGGCTTGTCCGAACATGCGCAACACCTCGGCGGCAAAAAGTCCCTGGGTGCGGAATACCGCGCGCGCCGTCGCCCTGACCCGCTCCTCCGGCCACTCCGGAAACGATTCGCGCAGGGCCTGGCGGGCTAGTTCGCGCTTTTTGCCCAGCAAGGCGTGCAACAGAAAACCGATGCCACGCCCCCACCACGCCGCCGTCCGGGCGGAAACGGCGGAGAACATCCAGGCGATGAACTTGACCAGGGTGACCATATCGATGGCCGCGATGGTAGTGCCTTGGCGACGCGCGAATCAATACAAAGGTGACCGGGAACCGATGGCTCGTTGATCAGCTCGCTCCGGCCAGTTGACCGAACTGCAGCCGATTCCCGTCGGACGTCACCTCGATGGTTTCGTTCTTGGTGATGTTGCCTTTGAGGATTTCCTCAGCCAGCGGATCTTCCAGGTACCGCTCGACAGCGCGGCGCATCGGGCGTGCTCCATAGGCCGGATCGAAGCCCTTGCCGATCAGGAATTCGCGGGCCGACTCGGCGATATGCAACTCGATGCTCTTCGCGGCCAGACGCGATTTGACCTTCGCGACTTCCAGGTCGAGAATCGTCATCACTGTTTCGCGGGTCATCGCATGGAACACGATGATGTCCTCGATACGATTCAAGAGTTCCGGCTTGAACGCTCGTTTCGATTCCTCGATCATCAGTTTCTTCATGCGGTCATGGTCGGCCGCCACCGTTTCCTCGGCGAAACCGAGACCCGGCCCCTTGCGCATCGAGTCCGCCCCGATGTTCGATGTCATGATGATGATCGTGTTGCGGAAATCCACGGCACGGCCAAGACTATCGGTCAGCTTGCCCTCCTCGAGGATCTGGAGCAGGATGTGCATCACGTCCGGATGCGCTTTCTCGATTTCATCGAACAGCACCACCGAATAGGGGCGCCGCCGCACTTTCTCGGTCAATTGCCCGCCCTCGTCATAACCGACATAGCCGGGAGGCGATCCAACCAGACGCGACACCGCGAACTTCTCCATGTACTCGGACATGTCGATCTGAATCAGCGCGTTGGCGTCGTTGAACATGAACTCCGCCAGCGCCTTGGCCAGCAGCGTCTTGCCCACGCCGGTCGGACCGAGGAAAATGAACGAACCGATCGGGCGCTTCGGATCGCGCAGGTCGGCCCGCGAACGACGCAGGGCTTTCGACACCGAGGTAACCGCCTCGCTCTGGCCAATGACCGTCTTCTCGATTTCCTGTTCCATTTTAAGCAGGCGCGACATGTCCTGCTCTTCCATCTTGTAAAGCGGAATCCCCGTCCACTTGGAGATGATGGTCATGATGTCCTCGCCGGTGACCGTGACCACCTGCTGGTCACGCGTCTTGCGCCAGGTTTCCATGACCTTGTTCATTTCCTCGGTAGCAATCCGCTCCTCGTCGCGAAACGCGGCCGCCTCTTCGAAATGCTGGGCCTTGATCGCATCTTCCTTCTTCTTCTTGATCTCCTCGATCTGGCGCTCCTTTTCCTTGATGTCGGGCGGGCGGGTCATCGAGGAGATACGGGCGCGGGCCCCCGCCTCGTCCATGACATCGATCGCCTTGTCGGGAAGGAACCGGTCGTTGAGGTAACGCGATGACAATTCGGCCGACGCCGTGAGGGCCTCATCAAGGATGCGCGCGTGATGATGGTCTTCGTAGCGCTGGCGCAGCCCCTTGAGGATCTCGATGGTTTCCTCGATGGTCGGCTCACGCACCATGACCGACTGGAAACGGCGTTCCAGCGCCGCGTCCTTCTCGATGAACTTCCGGTATTCGGTCAGGGTGGTCGCGCCAATGCACTGCATCTCGCCGCGGGACAGGGCCGGCTTGATGATGTTGGAGGCGTCCATCGCCCCCTCCGCCGACCCGGCCCCGACGATCGTGTGCAATTCGTCGATGAACAAAATGACGTTCTTGGCCCTCTTGATCTCGTCCATTACCGCCTTGATGCGCTCCTCGAACTGCCCGCGATATTTCGTGCCTGCCACCATCAACGCCAGATCCAACGTGACCACGCGTTTTTCCCGGAGCAACTCCGGAACATCGCCCTTGGAAATCGCCTGGGCCAGGCCTTCGACGATGGCCGTCTTCCCCACGCCGGCCTCGCCCAGCAGAACCGGATTGTTTTTGCTGCGCCGACACAGGATTTGGATGACCCGCTCGATTTCAGACGCCCGCCCGATCACCGGATCCAACTGCCCCTTTCCGGCCAGATCCGTAAGATCACGGCCGAACGTGCTCAATGCCGGCGTCTTCGAATCGCGCACATTGGCCGCCGGCTGCTCTCCCGAAGGCGCTCCGGCCGGTCCGCCACCCGGAGCCCCGCCGCCCGAGGCTTCAGCGTCCGGCTCGTAATTCGGGTCGAGCTCCTTCATGATCTCGATCCGGGTTTTCTCGAGATCCACGTTCAAGTTGCGCAGCACGCGCGCCGCCACGCCTTCGCCTTCACGTAACAGTCCCAGCAGGATATGCTCGGTGCCGACATAGGCATGGTTCAACGAACGGGCCTCGCTGCCGGCCAGCGCCAGCACCTTTTTCACCCTCGGCGTGAACGGCAAATTGCCCACCTGCTTGGTTTCAGGACCCACCCCCACCGCCTTTTCCACCTCCATGCGCACCGCTTCGAGGTTGACGTTCATGCGCTGCAACACATTGACCGCCACGCCTTGGCCGAGGGAGATGATGCCCAGCAGGATATGCTCGGTGCCGACGTAACTGTGATTGAACCGGTCCGCTTCCTTGCGGGCCAGTTGCAAAACCTGTTGTGCGCGGGGTGTGAAGTTATTCATGGCTTTTACCGTGCTTTCGTTGTTTTTTCTCCCCCCGGGACAATCCCTCCCTCACCCTTTTCGCCCTGATCCGGTCCCTGTCTTTCGGCTTGAGGATCCGGCCTTCCATCTTCTGCAAGTGGCCCGGCTGGGTCAACATCAGCAATTCATCGACCGTCTTCCGGTCCACCGCTGATACTATACCCATGTCCACGCCCAAACGCAAATCCGACAGCAAATCCAACGCTTCCTTGGTGGACAACAAATGCGCATGCGTCAGAATGCCATACGCCCGCCCGACATGATCGTGCAGGTACAGCTCCTTCTTTTCCAAAAGCCGCAACCGGGCATTTTTCTCATGCTCAACGATTTCCTGCGCGATCTGCTCGATGTTACCTACGATTTCGGCCTCCTTTTCCCCCAGCGTCATCTGGTTGGAAACCTGGAACATGTTCCCGGTGGCCTCGGTACCCTCCCCCCACAAACCGCGCACCGTCAACCCGATCTTGCCCAACCCCTTGATGATCGGATTGATCTCCTCCATCAAAACCAGTCCCGGCAAATGCATCATCACGCTGGCCCGCATGCCCGTGCCGACATTGGTCGGACAGGACGTGAGATACCCCAGGTCGGGCGAAAACGCATATTCGGTAACCGCTTCGATCTGGGAGTCGAGTTCGTCGGCCAACGCCCACGCCCCCCGCAGGTCCATGCCCGACGCCAAGACCTGGATACGAAGGTGATCCTCCTCGTTGACCATGACCGAGACCGCTTCGTCGGACCGGATGATCAACCCGCTGCCTTTGCCTTTTTCCGCCTGCTCCCGGCTGATCAAATGCCGCTCCAGCAGGATCTGCTTGTCGAGCTCGTCAAGCTCGTCCATGCCGACATCGATTTCCGGCTGCAACAACGGAACCCGGGCCAGCCGCGGACGCAGATTGAGCCAGATCCGCACCCGCTCTTCCTGCCCGCCCCAACCCGGAAACGCGTATTCCTTGAGGTTGCGGGCCAGCCGGATGCGGCTGGTGATCACGATCTGGTCCCGGTCGGATGAAGACATCCACGCGCCGGTATTGTTGAGCAGCGTGTCGATGCTCATGACGCCTTCAGTTGTTCGCGGCACATGGTGATCCGGTCGCGGATCGATGCCGCTTCTTCGTAATTTTCCTCGCCGATCGCTTTCTCCAGCGCATCCTGCAGCCGGGTCAGTTCCAGCGTGGCATTCACCCGCGCCGCTTCCCGCGCCGGAACTTTGCCGATGTGCCGGTCCGTCCGGTGCATGGCCCGCAACAGGGCCGGCAAGTCGTCGGCGAAGGTCTCGTAACAGGCCGCACATCCGAACCGGCCGGTCTTCTTGAAATCCGTCCGCCGCATATGGCAACGCGGACACGAACGCTCGGGCGTGGCCGCCGGCTTGTCCTCACGCTGGGAACCCATGCCCAGCAGAATGTCGGTGATCGAGATCGGCCCCTGCAAATCGAACCCGTGCTTCTGCGAACAGGCCTCGCACAGGTGAAGCTTCTTGATCGATCCATCAACCACCTGGGTGAGATGGACCGTCGCTTCCTGCGTTTTGCACATTTCGCACAGCATAAACCGGCTCCGTCAGGCGATCGGCGTCCCCGTGTTCTTCGTTTCCTCGCCGAACAACGCCAGCAGCTCGCGCGTCTTGGGGCCCGGTTTGCCGTCGCCGATCACCCGGCGGTCGACATTGACCACGCTGATGATCTCCGCCGCCGTGCCGGTCAGGAACATCTCGTCCGCCGTGTACAGGTCGTAGCGCGTCAACACATCCTCCTTGACGGTCAAGCCGCATTTCGGCGCCAACTGCATGACCACCTCGCGCGTGATGCCTTCCAGCGCCCCGCACCACACCGGCGGCGTGAGCAGGGTCGAACCCCGCAGCACGAAGATGTTGTCGCCCGACGCCTCGGCCACGAACCCCTGCGGATTGAGCATGATGCACTCCAGCACCCCGGCGTTGATCGCCTCGATCTTGGCCAGCACGTTGTTCAGGTAGTTGAGGCTCTTGATGCGCGGATTGATCGCCTCGACATGATTGCGCAACGTACCCACCGTGATCACGTTCATGCCCGTGTCGTACAGTTCCTTCGGATACAACTGGATCGCGCCGGCGATGATGATGACCTGCGGCTGTTTGCATAGGTAGGGGTTCAACCCCAGGCTGCCCACCCCGCGGGTGACGATCAACCGGATGTAACCGTCGCGGATGTCGTTGGCCTTGCAGGTCTCGACCACCGCCGCCGCCATCGCCTCGCGCGCCATGGGAATGGTCAGGGCGATCGCCGCCGCCGACCGGTACAGACGGTCCACATGTTCCGTCAGGCGGAACACCTTGCCGTGATAGGCGCGAATGCCCTCGAACACGCCGTCGCCATACAGCAAGCCGTGATCGAACACCGACACCACCGCTTCATTTTCCGGCACAATCTTTCCGTTCAGGTAAATCTTCATCTTGTCCTCTTTCGTCTAATCTACATCATCATGGGCCAACGTTCCATCTTTCAGCCGCAAACGCCGGTCGCAACGCCGCGCCACCTCGTCGTTGTGCGTAACCACGACCAGCCCGGCTCCCTGTGCCGACACGAGCCCGAACAACATGTCGAGCACATGCTGGCCCGTGCGCGAGTCGAGATTGCCCGTCGGCTCGTCGGCCAGGATGTACCTCGGCCGGTTCATCAAGGCCCGCGCCAACGCCACCCGCTGCTGCTCGCCACCCGATAACTCCAGCGGCCGGTGCGCAATGCGGTTCTCCAAACCGACTTCCTTCAACAAAGACCGCCCGCGTTCCCGGATCTCCTCGCGGCGTCGCAACGCCCCGCGCCGGCTAAGCGCGGGCAACGTTACATTGTCGAGAATGTCGAGTTCCGGCAACAGGTAAAACGACTGGAATACGAAGCCGAACACCAACGCCCGCAACTCGTTGCGCCGCGTCGCCGGCGCCTGGTAGATGTCCTCGCCATCGAGCGTTACCCGCCCGGCCGTCGGCCGGTCCAGTCCACCCAGCGCATGCAACAACGTGCTTTTGCCGGCGCCGCTGGCCCCCATGATCGACACCTTCTCGCCCGGCGTTATCGCCAAGGAGACCCCGCGCAGCACGTCGATGCGCGTCTGTTCAAGCTGGTAATGCTTGGTGACCTGTTCGGCGCGGATGCCGGTTTCCTGACGCCCGTTATTCATACCGCAAGGCCCTCACCGGATCAAGACGCGCCGCCCGGTACGCCGGAAGCACCCCCGCCAAGGTGCAGATCACTTGCACCGATATCGCCACCAGCAACACATCGTGCATCGAGGTGGACGCCGGGATCTCGCTCAAATGATAGAGGTCCTTCGGCAACAGCTCCATGTTGAAACGGTCGGAGAAAAACTGGAGAATGCCGTTCCGATACTGGAGAAAGGTCAGCCCCAACCCGATGCCGGCCAGGTTGCCGATCAGCCCCTGCACCCAGCCCTGCCAGATGAAGACCGCCATCACCTGGCCGGAGGAGAAGCCGAGCGACTTGAGCAATCCGATCTCGCGGGTCTTCTGCACCGTGACCGTGATCAGGGTGTTGCAAATGCCGAACGCAGCCACCACCGTGATGATGATCAGCAGCAGGAACATCATGTTCTTTTCGACCCGCAGCGCCGCGAACAACTGCCGGTTCTGCTGCATCCAGGTCGTGATGTGATAACGCCGGCCGAGCTGGTCGGATATCGCCGTGGCCACCTCGCCCGCCCGCAGCGCATTGGCCGTCATGACCTGAATCGCATGCACCCCCGCCTCCATCCGGTACAAGGTGCGCGCCGTCTCCAGCGAGGTCAGAATGAACCCGCTGTCGAACTCCCACATGCCCAGATCGTAGATGCCCTTCAGCGTGAGCTCCTCGGGCAGGTAGATCTCGTCGGCCGCCCGGAAACTCTGCGGCGAATACACGAGCAACACGTCGCCCACCCGCGCCCCGATCTGCCGCGCCAGGTCGATGCCCATCAGAATCCCGCCGTCGCTGACATCGTACTCGCCCCGAACCATGTGCTCCGGCACCCGGCTGACCGTGCGCTCGTGCCGCGGATCGAGCCCCCGCATCAACGGCGTGAACACCTGATCGTTCTTGACGATGAACACCAACCCCTGCACGAACGGCGCCGCCCCGGTGACCCCGGGAATCCGCGCCAGCTCCTCGACCAGCGGATCGGGGTCCTCGATGACATCCATGTCCTGCACCGTGATGTGGGCGTTGAAGCTAAGGATCTTCTCGCGCCACATGTCATCGAAGCCGCTCATCACCGAAAGGACGATCACCAGGACCGCCACCCCCAGCATGACCCCGATGACGGAAATGACCGTCACCACGGAGATGAACGTCCGTTTGGGCCTCATGTACTTGAGGGCGAGGAAAATGGAAAAAGGCAGGCGCATGGCGAAGCGGAGGCGCGTCAGCCGCCTTTGCCTTTGAGCTGCGGAAACAACACCACGTCGCGGATCGATTCCGCCCCGGTGAGCATCATCACCAGCCGGTCGATGCCAACGCCCATGCCGCCGGCCGGAGGCATGCCGTGCTCGAGCGCGGTGAGGAAATCCTCGTCGATTTTGGACGCATCCCCTCCCGCCTGCTCCTCGAACCGCGCGCGCTGTATCAGCGGATCGTTCAACTCGCTGTAACCCGGCGCGATCTCGCGCCCGCCGATCACCAGTTCGAACACATCGACGAGCGAGGGATCGTCGTCGCACGGCTTGGCCAGCGGCACCAGCGCCGCCGGCAGGCGGGTAACGAACGTCGGATTGATCAACGTCTTCTCGACCATTTTCTCGAAGACTTCCTGGGTCAGTTCCACCATGCCCCACTGCGGCTCCATGTGCAGGTGATGCTCGTGCGCCCGCGCCTTGGCCGCACCGAGGTCAAGCGTGAACCAGTCGGCCCCGATCGCCTCCCGCACCAGGTCGTGATACGTGACTTCGCGCCACGGCAGGGCGAGATCGATCGGCTGGGCCGCGTTGCCGACCTGCAAGGTCCCCATCACCGCGCGGGCGGCCCGCAGGATCATGTCTTGCACCACCTCCATCATCGTGCGCACGTCGCCATAAGCCTGGTATACCTCGATCATGGTGAACTCGGGATTGTGGTACCGGCTCAAGCCTTCATTGCGGAAGTTGCGGTTCAACTCGAACACCTTGTCGAAGCCGCCGACCAACAGCCGCTTGAGGTACAGTTCCGGCGCGATGCGCAGGAACATCGGACTGTTCAACGCCTCGTAATGGGTCTTGAACGGCGTGGCCGCCGCGCCGCCGGCCATCGGTTGCATCATCGGCGTCTCCACTTCCTGGAAACCGCGGTCGTGCAGGCAGGAACGGATTTCGCGGATGATCGCGATGCGCTGGTCGAAGACCTTGCGGACCTCGGGATTGGCGATCAAGTCGAGATACCGCTTGCGGTAGCGGGTGTCCACGTCCTGCAACCCGTGCCATTTTTCCGGAAGCGGCAGCAACGACTTCGACAGCAACACCCACGCCCCGACCTGCACCGTCGGCTCGCCCATTTTGGTGGTGAACAGCGAACCCTCGACCCCGATCAGGTCGCCGATGTCGAGCAGTTTGAAGGCGGCAAAGGCGTCGTCGCCCAGATCCTGCTTTTTCACGTAGATCTGGAAACGGTCCGAGCCGTCACGCAGATCAGCGAAGATGCTTTTGCCCATCTCGCGGATGGTCATAAGCCGCCCGGCCATGCGCACCGTCTTGCCCTCGGCAAAACCGGCGCGGATATCGGCGATCGACCCGCTGCGAACGAACGCCTTGCCATAAGGAGCTACTCCCCGCGCCTTCAGCGCCTCCAGGTTGGCCAGCCGTTGATTACGAAATTCCTGCTCGTGCGTTCCAAGTTCCATGATCGGTCCAATCGTTGCAAATCGGTGCAGTGTAGAGACCCGACCCATCACCGTCAAGCAACCCCCGATCCGGGAAACCTGAATCATCGGGCGCATCGCTGATACACGGACCAACCCGGCGCGCGGACCCCATCCGGCACGCGCGAACCCCGGTTTGGTACACGTTCAGGTTGCCATCTCGACCTACCTATAAACGATGATGCGGCCGTCGTCCGTTCGGTATCCCGCGCATGGTCCAAACGAGACGAAAATCGTTCCTCCGGTTGGCTGGATCTGAACCGGCTATCTACCAAGTGCTGATCGGGATGCGCCCCGTTCCATCCGTCCGCCACATTCCGCCATCGCCCAGCGCATAAGGGATTGCGCGCACTGCCGGGTTCGGTCGCCGATGCTCACAACCAAGGTGTGGCGGAAACGACGATCCCCTATTACACCCCGGCTCAACCTGCGGGAATGTAGGAACGCGAACCGGCCTGGTTGAGAAACGCGGCGAGCAGTTCGACCGCCGCCTCGATGTCGCGCTTGTTGGCCATTTCATTCACCGTATGGATGTAGCGGGTCGGGATGCTAAGGGTGATCGAGGCGGAACCGCCGCGCGTGCGCTGCAAGGCCCCGCCATCGGTGCCGCCACGCGGAAGGATTTCCAACTGGTGGGGAATATCGCGGGCGACGGCGATTTCCTTCATGTGCGCGACCAGGCCGTCATGGCAGATCAGGCTGGCATCCATCAACTTGATCGCCACGCCCTGACCGAGACGGGTGATGCTGTCGACTTCGCCAATGCCGGGAAAATCGTTGGCCAACGTGGTGTCGAGGGCGATGCCGATGTCGGGCTGGATGGCATACGCCGACGTGGTGGCGCCGCGCAGTCCGACCTCCTCCTGCACCGTCGCCACGGCAAACAAATCGCTGTGGTCGCCGGTGACGCGGGCCAGGGCCTCCAGCATCACGAAGAGGCCGACGCGGTTGTCGATGGATTTGCTGATCACAACGTCCTCGCCGATGATGGCCGCGCGGTCCATCGTCACCATGTCCCCGATCGCGACCAGCTTGTTGACCGTCTTGGCGTCCAACCCCAGATCGACGAAGAACTTGTCGATGACCGGCGACTCCTTCGCTTCCTCGGGGGAGAGCATGTGCGTCGGTTTCGTGGTGTAGGACAAGACGCCGGGCAAGACGCGCGAGCCGCCTTGGGCATGCACGGCCACGCGTTGGGCGAAGAGTTGACGCGGATCGAATCCACCCAGCGGCTGGAGCCGGAGAAATCCCTTGTCGTCGATATATTTCACCATGAACCCGATTTCATCCATGTGCGCGGCGATCATGATCTTGGGCTTTCCATCGCGGCGACGGTGGCCGATCATGTTGCCCATCACATCGACCGTGACGCTGTCTACCAGCGGTTCCAGAACGCGGCGGACCCTGGCCCGCATCTGTTCTTCCCGCCCAGGAACGGCCGGTGTTTCGCACAATGTTTTCAATAATTCCCAATTCATGGATTTTCCTTGCTGATACCTGGTTGAACAATGCGACAACATAGGCGAAAGTAACCACCGTGGCAATATGACGGATCAAACAACCAAACGGGAACCGGCGGTGATCTTGTGGGTGCGGCGCGACCTGCGCCTGGCCGACAATCCCGCCCTCGAGGCCGCGCTGGCCACTGGCCACAAGGTCATCCCGGTTTTCATCTGGGCGCCCGAAGAGGAGGCTCCGTGGGCTCCCGGCGCCGCCTCGCAGTGGTGGCTGCATCATGCGTTGATCGCGCTGCAAAAGGATTTGGAAGAACGCCATGCCGGCCTCGTCATCCGGAAAGGCCCCACCCTCGCCGCCCTGCGCGCCGTCAGCCGCGAAACCAATGCCGGCCAGGTGGTGTGGAATCGTTTGTATGAACCGGCGGTCATGGCGCGGGACAAGGCCATCAAGACCGCGTTGCGCGCCGACGGGCTGGACGTGCATTCGTATCAAGCCAATCTGCTCTTCGAGCCCTGGACCATCAAAACCCAGCAGGAGCAACCCTACCAGGTTTTCACGCCGTTTTACCGCTGTTGCAGCCAGTACGGGCCGCCGCCCCGTCCGCTAGCGGCTCCGCGTCACCTGCCCCGCCTGACCCATTTGCCGTGGTCAATGACGGTCGACGAGCTGGGTTTGCTTCCCGCATTGGACTGGACCGACGGCTTGCAGGCATCGTGGAAACCCGGCGAGGCCGGCGCGAAGGAACTGCTTGATGCATTCCGTGCCGAAGCGGTAACCGACTACAAATCCGACCGCGACCGCCCGGACTTCGTGGGCACATCGCGTTTGTCGCCCCATCTTCATTTCGGCGAAATCAGTCCCCGACACATTTGGACCACCTGCGCCCAAGTCCCGAATGCCGAGCCCTATTTGCGCCAATTGATCTGGCGGGAATTCGCCCACCACCTGCTGTTTCATTTTCCCCACACACCCGACAAACCGCTACGGCCGGCGTTCGAGCGGTTTCCCTGGAAGCGCGATGAAGCGGCGCTGCGGCGATGGCAGCGAGGACGCACCGGCTACCCCATTGTCGACGCCGGCATGCAGGAATTGTGGAAAACCGGCTGGATGCACAACCGCGTGCGCATGATCGTCGCCTCGTTCCTCGTCAAGGACCTGCTCATCCCCTGGCAGGAAGGTGCGCGTTGGTTCTGGGATACCTTGGTCGATGCCGACCTCGCCAACAATACCCTTGGCTGGCAGTGGACGGCGGGATGCGGGGCGGACGCCGCGCCCTATTTCCGGATTTTCAATCCGATCCTCCAAGCCGCCAAATTCGACCCCGACGGCGCCTATGTCAAACAATGGCTGCCCGCCTTGCGCGGCCTGCCCGCTCCCGACCTGCACCGCGTTTTCGAACTATCGCCCACCCTGCTGGCCAAGGCCGGTATCGAACTCGGCCGCACCTATCCGCTGCCCATGGTCGATCACGCCCAAGCCCGCGACACCGCGCTCGAAGCCTACGCCTTGCTCAAGGCCTGAACGCCTTCCACGGCATTCGGAAATGCCGCTGTCGCTTCCGCAGCAGATTAACCCCAAAACCGAAAATGAAGAACCGTGGATCTCGCGGATAACGCGTGACCTTCCCCCCTAAAACTGGGCCATTTTCAAAGAGAGTCCTCTGGTCTACAACAGACAGACGGAGGACAGGAGATGAAAGGAAAGCGGGCGGCGTCTGCGGACCTTATCGCCCCGCACGAACGCGGAAAACCGTGTCGGTCGCCTCAATACCGAAGACGACTACGGCATTGGTTACGGGCGTGGGAGGTGGAAAGGCAATGACGGTATGCCAAACATCGCTCACACCAAGACCCGAACTGTAGTCGAGCATCTGCCAGGCATCGGTTCCGCCTTTCCAATCCACGCGCCAACCATCCCATTGCCGTCCGACGTTCAGCAGAGCAAGATATGATCCATCTTCGAGCGGGTCGGTGTCCGCGATAAATTCCTCCAGATTGGTCAAGCCATCGCCGTCAGAGTCAATGCCCGCATCGTTAACAAAAGGATTGAGTCCTCGCAGAAGTTCCCAACCGTCCAACATGCCGTCGTTGTCTTGATCTGGATCGAGCGGGTTCATACCCAAAGAAATTTCCAATACGTCGCTTGCTCCATCGCCATCCGTGTCAGGATTCAGCGGGTTGGTTTGATGCATGTATTCTTGGAAATCGGTCAAGCCATCAAGGTCGGAGTCGATTGTACCGTCGTTAGTCGTTAGATCGCCGAAATAAATTATCTCCCAATAATCGGCCAAGTTATCACCATCGACGTCGGTAAACTCATCAGCACCGATATCCACGCGCAGACCGAACGGACGGGGTTCTCCGTCAATATCTGTTCCGGCGTTGGCATAATCTGGAGATCCGGCATCAATGCAGGGTGAACCGTACAGCAGATGAAAGTCTCCGTTAGTTGGATTGGCGAACATGGGGTCGGCGTTGATTAAGTTATTGCTCGTGGTCAGACTGCCGTGGATGTCGCCGATATTGCAGTAATTGGCAATTATGTCTAAATAACCTGCGCCAGATGATATTTTGTATATATCTCTACCAATTGCGGAATAATTGTTAAATAATATGGAATTGTTAAGAACCAAGGTGCTGTATGCAATTGAAGATCCTGCAGCGAGTATACCACCTCCACCGATGTAATCGGGATGTGTTGTATCTGCTGCCGAATTTTCGCTCATTGAGCAGCTTGTCATACTCATATTGCAATAAGGCGAGATCAATACCCCCCCCAAGCGATGCAGTATTTCTTGCAAATAAACATTGTGCTGCCTCAAACCCTCCTCCTAAAAGTAAATATACGCCCCCCCCTCCAAGGGTTCCCACATTATCGCTTATAACTGAATGAGATATCGTGATGAGTGTTCCATCAGAAATTGAGGCAATACCGCCACCTGTTCGAGCCATGTTATTTGACAACACACATCTCAATAACTCAACGTGGGAAACCAACGTTGCGTACACTCCTCCACCATTCCGATTAACAGAACCATTCGTGGCGATATTATTAGCAATTATGCAATCCACCGCAGTTAATTCAGCTTTTCGAACAATTAGACCACCGCCCCATTCTGGGTGCGACCCTCGCGTTATCGTAAACCCGCTAATCGACAACTTCGCATCATTGTCCAACCGAATGCCTCTGCGCTGATACTGGCCATCGATTACCGTTTCGTACCACGTAAATTCCCGCTCGGAGAAATCAGGTGAGTATCCGCCTTGAATAACCAGGTCATAACCGATCCCGTCGAGATTCAACACCGCCTCGGGATGGCTTCCGGTATAGGTTCCCATTGCGACCAGAATTTCATCGCCGGTGAGTTTCGCGACCTCCGCCGCCGCTTGAAGCGATATGAACGGCGCGTTTATTGTGCCCAACTGCTGGGTGGCGGGGCTGTCGGCGTACACGTAAATCCGCGCCCGCGAACGAAAGGTCACGTCCGGCGACAATCCTGTCAAACCGTTGGTTCCATTCGCCTGAATACGGAAGTGATACACGGTGCCTTTGACGAGGTTGGTCAGTTCGGCAACATGGTTTGTGCCCATTGGTTGCGTGGAGATCGCCGTCATCCCGTAGTTCGTGGTGACTCCGTAAAAGACCCGCCCCGTGGATGGGATTCCGGTGTTCCAATAAACCCATGCGTTGGTTTCAGTGATGTTGGTGACGGTCATGTTCAGGATTTCCGGCGGATAATCGTACGGATTGCCGATGCGCACGGCGACTGGTTGTTCGAACCAGCCTTTATCGGTTTCGATCCGCAAGGTAAGCAGGGCATCGGTAAAACCGGGGAAATTGGTGGCGACACTAAAACCAAATGGCGTAGTGGAAAATTCGGTTGTCCCGGCGGGGATGTCACCGAACACCGTGTTGCTAACCGAGATCGTGACATTGCTGGATAACACGGTCAGCCATCCGGTCACACTCGGCAGGTCAATCTCATGACTGGTGAGGCTGATCGTCATCAGAGCCGATTCACCCGGCTCGACATAGCCGTCTCCGTCACCCGTGACTTCCGCCACAATAGAGGTAATCGCAAAAGGTAAATCAAATGCTTCTTTGATGCCCACGGTGGATTGCGGTTCCGGCACCCACGCCGAATAGCCCAAACCGCGCTTGGCGAAACCGCGCCAAAGGGCGATTGTGTTACTGCCGCCGTAATTGACCAGATCGGCCAACAAGATCGCATCGCGAGCTTGATCGAATCGCGGGTTAACCGGTGTCAGTTTCAGACCGTCCACGACGAGTTGTTCCATCATGGAACTTCCGGCAAAACCGTACTGCGCGATCAGGTTGGCCCGGGACTCCCACAAGGCCAGACACCAGACTTCGCCGATGTTGTGAATCTGATCGGCCTCCGGCGCTCCGAATAAATGATTGCGAGGGATTTCCGATGGGAAAGATAGCTGGTTCGGGTCGGTATCGGCGAAGGTTTGCGGGGCCTTGGTCATATCCGTGGAATACGGAAAACGCCGGATGCCGAAATACAGGTTGGAAGTCGGCGTGGAGTACATGGCGGCGTAGTTGCCGAACGGATACAGACCATCAAGGGGATCGCCCGGCTCGCTCAAAAGACTTAACGCAAAATAGTCGCTCCAGCCTTCCGCCATTCCGCGCGGTTGCACGGTGGTCAGACCGCTTCCATTGCCGATGAGGCGGGAGGTCAGGCCGTGGGCGATTTCATGGAGCACGATCTGGCCATCCAACGCGCCGTCGCGTAACGGTGATGATCTGGAAAAGATGGAGACGGTGACCTTGCCTTCGGTCCCGTCGCCGAAGCCGGTGTAATAGGCTTGGTTGGCCGAACTGAAGCCGAGGGAATAGCCGTTCTGTACTTCGATCTTGAGTCGGTCTCCACCGAGGCCGCCGCGCCCGAAGTTGTCGTGCTGGAAGTTGCCCGCCGGCTCGTCGAACCCGAGGGCATGCAGTCGGTCGTGGAAAACGTTGGCCCAGTAGAAAGCCTGCACCTGGGCGAAGGCGACATAGCTGGTGGGATGTTGGGTTAAGTCCACCGGGACATCGAACACGCGGTATGGGAAGCCGGTCAACCGGGGCGAGTCGGGTTGGCCATCGTCGTTCCAGTCGGCATAGACATCGGCGTTGTTGCCAAGGAGTTCGTTGCCGCCGTCGGGAATCCAGCCTTGCGGGGAGGCGTTGGTGACGAGGGCGGTAGGGGTCAACATCTCACGGGAAACCGTCATAGGCGTGAAGTTGGTTGGGGTGTCCGGTCCGGGCGTAGTCGGTACCGGACTGTCGCCGGTGAAGACATACAAGGTAATATCCTGCGCGCTCCAGGTCAGCGATTGTTCAAATACGACTTTTCCCGTATCCGCGCGAATAACCATATGTTGGGCTTCGCGGCTACCATTGACCTCGATGGCAATTTCCCAACTTTCCACGCAGGAAATCATATCCAATGGGTACCACACTTTACGTTTCCGATAGGTCTTGCAAATCTCGCCGCCGCCGAGTTTTTCCCGCGCGATGGTTACGGCCTCGTTCTCGCCGATGGCACCGGCGGGATGAAACATCACGGATGGTATGAAGAGCGCCCGGCTGGAGATATTGATGATTTCGTTATCCTTGGTGAGGTTCAGGGCCAGATGGGCGCCGAAGATATCGAGGTCTTCGTGTTGTTGTTGCCAGCGCAGGTGTCGCATGCCGTTGTGGCGGGTATGATAGTCCTGAACGATACGCGCGTTCGGCGGCTCAAGGTCGGACGGATGCAACATCATGTTGCGGTCGTTGGCGCGTATGAAAGCTCCAAGAATCTCTTTGGGTTCTGCGCCAGGCGTAGCAGGAGAAAGGAAGCCCCGATGACGCTGGATGAAATGTGGCGTGCCGAAATCCGGGTCGCGGTCGATGGTTACATCCGGCCATTGGGTAAGTAGGAAAACATGATCTTCAAGGAGGTGCGATTGGTGGGCGGATTGAGTTGCGTGCGCCTGGACGTTCGGGGTGAAGGCGTTCAGGGTTTGTAAATGCGTTGCATAAGGTTGTGGCGTGGAGATTACGGCACCAGAACCAGGTAGTGGTCGCTCCCGTAGAGCAAAAAAGGTCAATACCGCCACCGACGCCACCGCTAGAACTATGCGCCTCATTCGAAACAGGATACACAAGGATGAGCCTTCTGAATATGCCTTTTACGCGCGATTACCGATGCAAGTTGAAGTGGTCCCCAAAAACGGTACAGCGATTGACATATGGTTGTTCGCTTCGTTTCCACTCATCCTCCGGCGGTCGAGGGACCGACCGCCCTACCATTTCTCCTTCATCTGCGTCCTCTGCGCGCTCTGCGGTTGATAACGTACCTTCCCTCTGTTCAAACCATCGCCAGTCAGCATCCAGTCCACACCATTCCCATCCGCGTCATCCGCGGTTCCAATTCTTTTGTCCCGCGCCAAGGAGCATCGTACCGTTTAGTTTCCATTCATCCTCCGGCGGTCGAGGGTCCGACCGCCCTACCCATTCTCCTTCATCTGCGTCCTCTGCGCGCTCTGCGGTTGATAACTTCCCTCCCCTCTGTTCAAACCATCGCCAGCCAGCGTCCAGCCCGTACCAATTCCCATCCGCGGTTCCAATTCTTTTGTCCCGCGCCAAGCAGCATCGCGCCGCTTTGTTTCCACTCATCCTCCGGCGGTCGAGGGACCGACCGCCCCATAGCTATCAAGTTAAGGGTTTGAGCCGATTTATTACCGGCGCACTTTG
>ERZ761603.763-NODE-763-length-25882-cov-16.929531_pt1 | contig 25882 bp, 25 predicted proteins | sample MGYA00511879_ERZ761603 | MGnify/ENA primary metagenome ERZ761603 (study PRJEB28899, sample SAMN02850040) | bioreactor sludge metagenome | biome: EBPR Sludge; feature: EBPR Bioreactor; material: flocular biomat | place: Australia: Thorneside Wastwater Treatment... | reverse complement strand
GCAAGCGTCGATGCCCCGCCTGCGAGCGTCCCGGCGCCGGTTGCTGCTGCGCCGCTGGTGATGCTGCCCGAGAGTGCGCCCGTTGCCGCCGCGTCGATGCCGGTGCTCATCAATGCGCCATTGGTGGCGCCGGAAAGCCCGCTCGCCGCTTCGGCGCCTGCCATCGAGGACAGCCCTGCGCCTGCGCTTGCGGAGCCGCCCGCGACCGCTGCGTCGCCCACAAGGCCCGCGTTCTGCGCGGCCATGCCTGCGGAGTTGGTCGCAACGTCCTTGGCGAACGCGGAGCCGGCTGCATCAGCCGCGGCATTTGCGGACCGCTTGTCCGCGATCTTCTTCGCCATCATCAGATCGTTCATGCCGATGCCGCCACCCTGCTGCTGCGGAGCCTGCGCGGTCGGGGGCGGGGCGATGCTCTGCATCTGGAAGAAGCCTTGATTCTGCTGCGAGCCGGCTTGGCCGCCGACCATGTGGCGCTCGACAGTCTTGCCGCCCAGCGCCGCAAGACCCGGCACCTTGCCGCCATCCTTGGCGAGCATCGCATACGCGGTCAGGCCGGCATTGGCGACGTTGCCGATCGCGTTGGCCTGCTGCTGATCCTGCGCCATCCTCTGATTGGCCTGCGAGCTGTAGACAGAGCCAAGACCCGACGCGGCGTTGCCCATCTGCGTGGCGGCGTTGTTGCTCTGCCCGGTGAAGGTGCCCACCGCATCCTTGGCGACGTTCAACTGGTATTGCTCGGCCTGGTTGCGGGTGACGTTCTTGCCGGCCGCCATGCGCGCCGCGTTGTTTACCTGCGTCGAGCGCAACGAGCCGGCAAAGCGCGGATCGTTCGGATTGACGCCCATCGACGCCAGGTTACGCTCGGTCGCCGCGCGCTCCATCGCGTTCGCGCCAGCCATGTCCGCGCCGGCCATCCGCGCTTGGCGGTTGGCATAGTCGGGCGCGAGGACGTTCTGCACGTTGCCGACATAGGCTTTCGTGGCGCCGGGCAGGTTCTGTTCTGCGATACCGCGCAACATCCGGGCGGATGCGGCCTGTTCCTCGTAGAGCGTTTCGAGGTTGTCGTACTTGACCTGACCGCCACCACCGCCACCACCACCGCCGAAGTAATAGCGTCCATAGTAGGCATCAGGTCGGTCAAATTTTGTTCGGACGAGCTTACCCATGTCGGTGCTCCCAGGTTTCGTAGGTTTCGTGTGTGAAGAAGCGCCGCATGTCCATCGAAACTTTGCGCATGTGCATCCAGCCGCCCGTCAGCATTGCGCAGAAGATGAAAATCTCTCGACCAAAGTCCTTCAGGAAGAAGGCCCACATCCGTTCGTGAGGGTCGCTGCCTTGCTCCATGCTCACCGAGTCAAGCCACGCATTGACGCAGACAATCACCAGCGGCAGCAGCCTGTCCTGGTGTGCGCGATAAAACGGGTTTAGCGGGAAATTGATCAGCGCAGCCTGGAAGGCCGCATGAATCTCGCTCTCGGTGGGCTGCGCGTCCTTGTCGATCAGGTCGTCCCAAACTTCAACGATCTGCGACAGGTCGAGCAAAAATGCGACGGCATCCGTATTGCCCGCCATCCAGTCAATTAGTTTTTCGTTGCGCTCCACGCGCCACGCTTCGGTGTCGAACGGGTCGGTATTCATGTCTTTCGGCCGTGGCATGCTGCCGTGAATCAAGGCGCCGCTCTGAGGTCATGGCGCCCACCGCCAGATCCTTCGGAATCACGCCGCAGTAGTCCATGCGGCATGGTGTCGCTTATCTGCGCTTGGGGGTGCCCTTAGCTGGGCTGTCCGCCCGCCACGATGTCTTCAAGCGTTGTCAGGCTCGCCAGCGCGTCCTTTCCCACCCACGACTGCGCGTAGATCGCCTGCCGGTGCAGCCCAATCATGAGCAGCAACCCCTCGATCTCGGCGTGTGTCATCTGAAGCGTGCCGTTGTCCCGCGTGCGGATTGCGGAGGTGCCGGTGAGGTATCCACGCTCGTAGCCCTTCAGGATCAACTGGAGTTCCGCCATGAACCTGTCGTCGGAATGGAAGACGTGGCCGTTGTGTGGATAGCCGGCCACCAGTTCGCGGTCACGCCACGCGTTCCAAGCTTGGCGTTTGGACTCTCGGGCCACGTCGAGGTTGGGTAGCCAGGACTTTGTGGGCCAGTCCCATTCGTGATGGGGCGACGGCTGAGTAGGTATTTGACTGTATTCTCCGTTCTCAATGCGGAATGTGTTTGAATCCGCTCGTGTACCAACGTCAATTCCGACTTTGTCGCTTTCTAAGGAAAGAGGATCAGATGCCTCTCCTGAGTAAAGCACCTCACTTGTTGTCTTATCCCACGCTGTAAAAAGTATATTACTCATTATTTCAACATCCCGAACGCCACAATTCTCTTCGTACCTACATCTGTGCTTTCAATAGATACCGTAACTGTTTTTCCGGTGGCGCCTCCAGATACGTTTGCCGAATGTACAATGGTAATTGGAGGGACAGCGTACTTAGTATTCGTTGAGTCTCCAATCGGGCCTACTTCATTGTATGCTGCACCTCCTGCCGTCTGCGTAAGCGCGCTGCTGTCGATTGATACAGTTGCACTATGCGACGTATAAACAGTGCTGTCTTTCCTTCCTGGAAGGAACCCAATAGCCACCACCCGAAGTGTTTGGTTCGCAGGGACATTAAGCGTTGTCGATATTGGAGCTGAAGTTGAACTTCCCGCTGCGACGCTGGAAACGGTTACTGAATTGTCTGCCAGCCTCAGCGTATCAACGGCAGCATCCCCAATCTTGGCAGTGGTGATCTGTGCATTTTTAATATGGGCCGTCTCAATCTGTGCGTCGCCAATCTTTGCAGTAGTAATCGCACCGTCTTTTATCTTCGCCGTCTCAATCGCAGCCGTACCGATTACCGCCGCAGTAATCGCAGTCGGCCCCATGTAGTTGAGCACGTTACTGGAACTGATTTTGTTCCAGGTCGCAACAAAGTCATTGGCCAGTACGGATGTACCGTTCCTCGTGAGGTGCGCGTCAATATCAACAACGGGCGGCGCAAGGTTCTTTGTCGGAACCCTACCCTCGTTGAGCATCAGGCGGGTGGCGACAGACGAGCCGTACTGCTGATACGCCCCATGCCACTCGATGCGAACCTTGTAGGTGCCTGCGGGCCAATCTGCGGGTTCAATCTTCTTAACCATCTGAGTCCAGGTGGTCGTCAGACCCGTATAGGCTGAGTAGTGGCTAATGAACCCGAGACTTACTCCGTCTTTGTCATAACAGCGCACACGGAAATAGACCTTAGGCGTCCCATGACTCCACATCTTGCGCGCCCACCCTGACAGGCAGTGCGGCTTAGAGGCGTCGATCTTGAAGCCTTCAGAGACCCAATACGCTTGCTCGTTTGGCGCGTTCGCAGTGTCCGCAATCGTTGCGTAGAACATAGGCGCTTCGCGGTCCCACGGAGGGCCGTAGGTACTGCCTGCTGCCTCGATACGAATACCGGCAAAAGCCGGTTCTGGGCCTGCGACCACGCGAGTCCAGTTCGGCGCTGAATTCGCACCACTCACCGCTCCCTGCAGGTCAGGGTTCTTGTTGAGCGGATGGCTCGTGTTAAGCAAGTCCTCGTCGTCAGGCTTCCCCGCCGTGAGCGTCCAATCCGCACGCTTTGCCGCCTCTGCTGCAATCTTGTTCAGAAGCGCTTGACGATCCGCGTACAGATTCTTCCAGTAATTGCGGAAGGTCGTGCCGACAATCGTGGTCGTCGTGGCAAGGTTCGCGTCCGTGATCCAGCTTGGCGGGGTTGCGCCGATGGTGTAGGCCGTACCGCCGTTCAGATATGTGCCGAGTGCCTGAAAGTCGTTGTCGTAGTTCGTCTTCTCGGTCGTAATCCCGAAGCTATCGGCCTGCGCACGGATGCCTGCGCGCTCCGCGTAGATCGCATCCCACTCCTTGCGAATGGACTTCTTCTCAGCCGGCGTGAGCTTGTTGTCAGCCGCGATGTCTGCCAGGTCATCAAGGGCTTTAGTGGCGTCTTCTTGGGCCGCATCGGCGGCCGTAAGCGCATTACTTGCGGTCAAGACCAGGGTAGCTGCGTCGGTCCCGCTAATCGTGCCCGTCACGTCGCCAGTGAATGCCACCGTTGAAGAAGGACGATACGGGTTTTCGCCGGAACCTGTCGCTTTTACAAGCGCGCTCTTGATTACACCTGCCGCGTTGATCGCCTTATCTACTGCGCGATACGCCTGGACGCCGAAGGTGTAATACTTGTCGGCGGCCACACCAAACAAGACGAACGCCCGCTTGTTCGCTGGGACGGTATAGACCGTCTCCTCTGCTGGCGTCGTACCGAGCGTGTAGGCTGACGAGGACGTCGAGGGTCGGGCATAGACCAAGAAGCCGTCGATGTCCCCTTCGTTGCCGGACCAGCCCCACTCGAAGCTGATGTCCACCGAACCGTCTTTCTGTGCAACGTGATCGACAGCCGTGCCATTCGTGAGAATCGTCGGGTCCGTGATCGCGGAACCGTTGCGGTTGTTGCTGGCGTTGAAGTCCGTGATTGCAGTGGCCACACTAGCTGCAGGCACCCCTGCTACCAGGGTTCCAACAGGGGCGCCAACTGTGGCGCCGTCCTGCGTGCGGGAAAGTCGCACAAACGAAATACGTCCAGTGCCAAAGTTGGATGTCAGAAGGATTTGGATAAATCCGCGGGCACGAATGCAGTCGGAAGGTACAACGATCTCACCCGTTACAAAAGTCCACCCCACGCCTGCGTTAATAAATGCCGGCGTAAGCCATTGGTTCGCTCCTGCCGACGTTTGAGCGTTAATGCCAACCCTTAACTGTCCATTGCAGGTAGAGGCATCAAGCCACGCACTGACGTACAGCTTCTCTCCGGGTGTAACAGGAAACCACCCATCTGCGTAGCAGTCTCGTGCGCTGACCTCCAGGGCGTGAGAGAACGGCTGCCCTGAGATCCCTACGACAGTGCCCGCGCCCCACGTACCACGAGAACCATCAGAAAAAACACTCTTTTCTACGAGGTTCGAAGAATCGTCTGGGCGAGCAGCGATCAAGCTCCACTTCGCGCTTTTTGATGCCACATCCGAAATCTTGTTCAGCAGTGCCTGCCGTGCGGAATAGAAGGTTGAGAACGTACTACGGAAGGTCGAACCCACGATGTTACTGGTGGTCGTCAGGCTCGACAGCAACGGAGTGATGTAGGTGTTCAGTGCGTTATACGCATTGTCGTATGTGTTGTTTTCATCCGTGATACCTAATTCCGAAGCCTGGCTGTTGATGCCCGACTTCTCCGCAACGATCCCGTCCAACTCCTTCTTGGTGATCTTCTTCTCTGCGGGGGTCAGCTTGGAGTCCGAAGCAATATCGGCAAGGGTATTGACGATGGCGTCCTTGCCTTCGCCTGCTACTGCATCCCAGCTCATCGCATCGGTCATCAGCTCGATGGAGCAGTAATCGACTTCCATGACGCCGGCAGCATTCGGGTAGTTCGCTATGATCAGCGGGCGAATGTACTTGACGTTCTGGTGCAGCTTCAGCGGTGCAGTGACAGGTGGGTTCGTGCCAGTCTGCCCTGCTGCCGCCGTGCCCTTAACGTAGCCGACGTACTCAGTCCAGCCTGCGCCGGGATTCTGGCTGTGCGCCGCAACATAGTGCTGGCTGCTGGTTGAGTTTGTACCACTGGTGCTTACCCATGTTGTGCCATCTGACGCCACGCCAGCGAGACCCAGATACACCGTGCCGGTGCCTGCCGTTCTACGCACCCTGAACTTGATGCGATACAGCGCGGAAGGGTCGAACGGAATGTTCTGCTTGTGGATCAGCCATGCTTGATCGTCTCCGCTGTTGTTGCCAATACGGAGAACCTTCCCGCCTGTCAGGGAGTTGGACGCAGAGACAACGGACAGCTCGCCTGAGCCACCGTGGTTCGTCCACTGCGCGAGATTCCCGGACTGGAAGGACTCAAGGAAGGAAGTTGGGTTTGCCGAAGCGGAAACCAGATCGTTGATGGGTACGTTGAACCCGCCCGAGTCGAGCAGCATCGGGCCGAAGCTGCCGACTGCAAACGGCACGTAGTCGCCGTACCCAGGCATCACTACGGCGAACTTGTCGGCGCGGATGATGAACTCGGAGGTTGGCGTCGCGTTGTTCGCGGTGCTGGCGAAGCCGAACCCGGAGACGTAGCCGTTGATGTCGGTCTTGAGGGTCCATTGCGCGCCGAGCGAGCCGTCTGCGTTCGAGCGAACCAGTGCTTCTTCCGCAAGCGCTGCCCGGATCGTGTTTCCGCCCTCCCCGACGACCTCGGCTTCAATCTGATTCCATTTCGTTGCCTGCGCGCTTGTCCAGTTGGAAATCAGGTTCTCGCCGGACTGACTGATGGCGTTCGACACCCCGGTGATACTCGCCAGCGCCGTGTTCACCGCGCTCACAATTGCGGAGTCGTTTGAGGAGCGCGTGTTGCGCTCCTCCAGGATGAACCCTTCGACCAGCGCCCCCTCCTCAGTTACGCCAAGTTGCGAGCGCATGGTGTTAATGCGAGATGTTGTTGCCGTATCCGCGTCGGCGCGAACCTTGGCCTCGTCCGTGATGGCTGCATTAACCTGCTGCACATCATAGGACGCCGGGGAAACAACTTTTTCCCCAATGCTGATCCAATCAATATCCCATGCGTCTCCAGCGCCAGAAACCAGATCAAGCCGGATGGCGCGAATTTCATTCGTCGCGTAGTCGTTTCCGCCGTTTGTGAGCGCGGACATATCCCACTCGACGATCGTCCAGGTGGCCGGGTCTTTGGGGGCCGCAACAACCTTGCGGTACGAGTCCGATGCGTTGTGCGCCGCCGTAGTGTAGTAGCAGCGCCCCTCCCACACGGACGCGCCGGAGATGCGCCGGATCCTGGCGCGGATCTTCGTGGCGAGACTGCCTTGGTAGCGATCTGCGGTCGGCAGCGTGTAGCTGATATACGGGTTTGCGGCGGTCGTCACCATTGCCAGGTAGCTGCCGCCAGCATTTGAGATCGTCGCGCCAACCCCAACCCACCCCTCTACGCCAGAAACGAAATCAAACTGCTTGAGAACAGAATAGGTGGTGTTGCCGCCGAACTGCGCCGTCAGGCCGGTGATCGAGCTCGCCATCGCCGAGTCGGCATTCGACCGCGTCGTTTGCTCAGTCGTGATAGCGGATTCCGCCTCCCCCATGCGCGTGACGAGCGCAGTTACGGTCAATGCAACCGCTTCAACCTCGTTTGCGCGAGCGACCTTCTCTTCGTAGATTAGGCCGGACGAGAGATCGACAAGGGTCTTTCCTGTTGGATCGTTAAATCCGGTCAGCTTGGCAGAAAGGCTTTCGCGCTTGCTGACCTCAGTAGAGTCCGCCGTCGAGCGCGCCAGCTTTTCGTCGTACAGCAGTCCGCTGGCGATTGTGCCAAGCGTGAGGTTGTCGGGGTCTGCCTGTCCGACGAGCTTTACTGACAAGGCCTCTCGGGATGCAGCCTCAGCGGCGTCGGCGCTTGCGCGAGCAATCTGCTCTTGCAGAAGGGCGGCTGCGGACGCGCCGGGAGATGGGCGCCCGACCGCAATCCAGTCAATCTCAAAAAAATCGGTTGCCGTCTGTGCCATGGAGAGGTCGATCCGAATTCTGTCGATCTCCCCCGTCCATGTCAGGTTTACCGTCGCAAGTCCGATTCCGTTCGCGTCGAATACGGGCTCCGGGAATGACGCGCTGCGCGCGACATCCCAGGTTGAATCTGCGGCGCCACGCCAATAGAGCACCCCAGCCCAGGCGGGCGATCCCGTCTTGCGCACACGCACGCGCACTTGGGAGTAGGTTGATCCCTCTGCGCCAAGGCCGGCGGGCGAGGAAACATAGGGATCGGTCGCGTGATTCGCGGGGCGCAGCCACCCACCCGTCACGGTCGGCGCGCCATTGCCAACCCACCCTTCCACGCCGTCGTCGAAGTACCAGATATTGAAGTGATCGAACTGCTCGCCAGTGCCTGCCGACAGCAGCGTAATCTGCTGCGCGAGCCCCTGGTCCGCGGTTGCGCGAGCGATGCGCTCCTGGTATAGCAGGCCGGTTGTGATGCCGGACAGGTCATTTCCGGTGTAGCTGCCCCGCATTTGCGCCGCGAGAGTTTGTCTCTCCGATGCCTCAGCCCCAAGGTTTGTGGAGAGCGTCGTCAGCTCCTCCTCGATACCGGCCAAGCTGTTATTCACGCTCGACGTGAGGGTCGTTACGCTCTGCGCGATGCTCTCGTCTTCCGACTGGCGGACTGTTGCTTCGCTGGCGATCGCAGCGCCGCGCGCCTCAGCCTCAGCCAGCAATCCTTGTGCGCGAAGATCCGCCTCCGCTTGCACTGCGGCAATGCGCGCGGCAATCTCGAGGGCGATCTCATTCGCTCGGGACTCTGCTTCATCGGCAATGGCCTGAACGCGCGCCTCTTGCTCCTCGATGATCGCGCGCTTGGCCTCGATGTCGATACGCTCGATTGCCGATCTGAGCTTTTCGTACAGTTCCGACGAGGCCAGCCACTCCTGAATCGAGGGCGGGGTTCCAGGAAGTCCGCCGCCGATGAGCCCTTCTGCCGCCAACGTGAGCTGCTGGACGGCGTATTCCGTCGACTGGTGCGTGCGCAGGATGTCGGCGACCGACTGTGCAAAACGGCGCGCGGCCGGATCTTGAATGGTGGTCGTTGCGGGTAGGCTTGGCGTAACAGGCTGGACTTTTACAACCATGGATCAAACACCCTTCAGTTCAGCAAAGGATTGAGCAATCGATATTTCGCGCACGGTTGCTGCACCGACGACGCGGACGGACCAGCGATAGGCCGGAGCGCCTGGAGGGATGCGGAAAGAAGTGCGATTGCTAATCGACGCCGTATGGCGCACCGCGCCGTCCGCGTAGATCGTCAGCGTGCAGGCTCCAACAGCATCCACAACGCCGCAGGAGAAGTTCTGCGGGGCCGGGAAGAGTCGATCTCCAGCGCGCCACTCGGCGGTCAGGTTCGTGCTGCTGTCGGCAAACTCCGCAAAGCCAGTCGCCGTGGTCACGAAAAGCTGGTCGGTCGTGCCGGAAACAGCGGCGCCGTAGAGCGTCTGCCCGACATCAACGCGACAGTACGAACCTGCAGCTTCGTCGAGCTGAATCAGAAACGTCTCGGCTGTGACCGTTGCAGGATAGCTAGGATCGACAATGCCGAGCAGGCGCCCATCATGCTGGGCAAGGCGCAGGTTGCGCCGTGCGTTTCCGTAACGGGAACGCCAATCCTCTCGCATGAACAGCGCCTGAAACTCCTTAAGTCTTGGCTGCCCGCCATAGACCGGAACCAGCCCGTCGTTCGATGCGAAGATCGCAGCGCCATCGACGCGCGCCATCGACGTGCCTGACCAGCCGGCCTGCTCAACCGGAAGAAGCTGCTGACTCATCTGCGTCGGGTGCGAGCCTTGCACGAGGTAGGTCTGCGCCTGCGTCGTCACCAGCAACCCGCCCTCGATGGGGAGGATGCCGACGATGCGGTGCGGCAGCGTCATGCGGTAAGGCCATGCGTGGGGCCGGTACGGTTCGCTGTAGGCAAGATCCTTGCCGTGGCCGCAGACAAAAAAGCCGTTGCCGACATAGGTCAGGTTGCTCGGCGTTGCGGGCGGCAGTGCCCACTCAGCAGACGACAGTGCGGTAGTGGTTGCGGGTTCGTCGGTGGTGTCCGTGAGCGACGCCACGCCCACAGAAAGCGGAACTGGCGTGGCATTCAGTAGCAGGTACGTGGTGCCCCCCTGGAGGGCGGGGTACGTGCGGTAGAACACAATCCCCTGGAGGCCCCTCTGCCCTGCGGTCGGCGCGTGAGAGACCGTGTACGTAACGGACTGGCCAACCTCTTTCTCGATCAGCAGCGGCGCGGACGGGCCAGACTCTTCCCCCCACGTGTTCACCGCAACGGCGACCACGGAAAGCGACTCAAGGTCTCCACCCGTCACCGCGCCAAGCGTTGCGACCGGCTTCGGCGGCGCGGTCACGCCGAGCGCATACGAGGTTGCTGGCGGCGCCGGATTCATGTTGATCGCAGCCGCGCCAGAGAGCGTGGCGACGCGAATCTCTTCGCCTTCGGTGTGGTAGATCATCCGATTGGCGGAGTCGTCAATCGTCGGGTGCAGGTACGCGCGCGTAGGTTTGTTCCAAGCGAAGAAATTGGCTCCGTCCTCGGTGAACAACGCGCGGCACGGCTGCGCGCTCGTCGCCACGGTGTAGTGGGTGCCGAGGGTTTTGAGCGGTCGAAGCTCGCCGTGGGCAAACGTACAGTTCTTGGCGTATTGCGCCGCATCTTCCGGGAGCCGGTCAGCCGGCAGGCGGGGAATCTCGCCGTTGAACTTGCGGATAGAGAATGTCGTCATCGAACCCCCCAGGCGCGCAGCACGGTGCGCTGCCACGCGAACACGATGCGCAGGTTCGTCGTCAGCACAGATTCAATCGCTTCGCTCCAGCGGCATGCGTCGTTGATCGGCTTGAAGTGCTCGGCCTTCCATCGGGCAAGGTCAGTAATCTTGGCGTTCATTTCGCGGCTCCCGGTGTCCGGTTTTCCAGCGGCACCCCTCAACCATTGGCCTCATCTTGATGCAGCGATGGCTCCAACTTGGGTAGAGGTACTGGCTTTGCTTGTGCACGCACTGACGGCAGCACAGCGGCAGTTCTTGCGTGCTCATGCCCACCCCTCACGGCGCTGCTTGATGCGCTGGTAGAGGCTCACCCCTCCCGACCACAACACGGCCAGCAGCACCCCATACACCGGCTGGATGCCTAGCGCGAGCGCCACGGCTTGTCCGGTCTCTGTCGATTCGGTCAGGGTGCCAAGCACGGTCGCCAGCACGGCAGCGGTGCTCGCCTGCGCGATGGGGCTTTTCTTCAGGCTCGACTCGGGCTCGACATCCTGCGGCATTGGTTGCGAGTCGTCCGACAGGTACAGGGCGGCTTCCCGCGCACGGCGCGAGGTCAGCCCATCGACCACCTGGAGCACGCCGTTGATGCGCGCCTTATTCCACAGCGCGAAAGCTCTGGCCGCAGATTGGCGGTCGCCCTCGTTGTGACGTTTCAGCACCGTGGAGCGCGCGAACCCGGAAAGCCCGATGTTGTAGGCGAGGCTCACCAGTGCACCCAGTTCGTTCTCGGAGGCGTCGCGCTTGAGTACGCGCTGAACCCCGTCCGTGAACTCGGTCAGGTCTTCCACAAGCCGCGCGTCGGCTTGTTCCTGCGTGCAGGCGTCGCCCATCTTCACGCCGCGCGTGTGACCCCAGCCGATCGTCGGTACGCCCGCTGGGCAGCGGTATGCCTTGAGCTTGCACCCCTCGGAGCGCGCGATTTCCAGCACCGCATCGTAGGTGATGGGCCAGTCCAGGTTCTTGTCGGGGAGCGTCATTTCACCACCTCGTTCAAATAGCGATTCAGGTCACGCAGCGTTCCGGGGTTGTAGAGCTCCGGGCTCGGAACGCCCCCGGCTTGAGCGATCCACTCCGAGCAGAACGCCGCCCCTTTGTTGTTGATGCCCCGGTTGAAAACCTGCGACCCGACCAGCCCGATCCAGTCGTAGGTCTGCCCTTGCGTCGACGCAAAGTGCGAGATGAGCTGGTCCGTCGTGATCCACTTGCACGGCTCAATGATCCAGCGCTCAAGGGTGGCAAGCGTCTTTCTGGACGCCTGAGACCGCACCCCTCCATCCCGGATGGTCGACGCAAAGGTTGTATCGCCTAACAGCAGTTCGGAGTGCGACTCCTTGCGCCCGGTCCATGCGCGGATCACCGCGTTGCCAACCGTGCCGTCCCCGACGTAGGAACAGAGGTAGATCATGTACGCCTCCAGATCGCGCGCTTAATAGCCCACAGCGTTGCGCCGATGGCGAGAAGCCATGCGCTTACAACGATCGTTTTTAGCGGTGCGGGGCGTGCGTTACGCGGGTGGTCCGTGTGCCGGTCAGCTCCATCAAACCCAGAGAGCGAGAGCACAGGATGCAGCAGTGGCGCAGGCGGAACGTAGCTTGTGATCTGGCCGTCTCGGTCGATGTGTATGGCGTGCATGCCCCACTCCGAATGAGCGCTTGCTCGCGCGGCAAACCACCCACCATTCTCGTGCAGCAGGTCGAGAGAGCGGGTCAGACAGTTCATGGGACAACGACTTGCGCGAGTAGCGTTTCTGTCACCCAGAACGGGTGACACTGGTGGCGGGCGTACATCTCGACGCGATCACCGGAATCAGCCTCCACGTACCACGGCCCCCAAGCCTGCGGCCCGAGCGGGCGCTTGAACTTCATGCCGAGCTTTTCGCCCCGATACTCGATGAGTGCGATGCGCGGGATGCCGCCGTCGCGTGAGATGCGCGCGTAGGTTTCGATGAATGCGCAGTCGCGGCGCTTGTCCAGCGTGCCCGACACGGTGACGCACCCACCTTGGCAGGTTGTATCGACCACTGAGAACGCGAGCACCGGAGACGCCTTGCTCTCTGCCCAAGGGCCGACCAGCAGTGCGAACACGATGGCCCCAAGTACGAGCAGCCAGTATGGAGTGGAAGCGTCGATCAGTTTTTTCACCCCCGCACCCCTCTCAGAAAACGGTCGTGCATGTCCATGTAGAGCGCCAGTGCCCTTGGACCGGAGTGTGCGGACAGGCTGATGACAATGGCCGAAGGCCACCCATCAAGCCCTTGCCACTGGCACACGAAAAACGCGATGGACCCGGCAAAGCTGCACACCACCACGTCCACGACGAAATCCACTCCTCGCAGCGTTTCGCCGTTCTTCAGGCGCTGCGCGACATGAACCGCTCCGCCCCATAGGGACAGCGCGATGGCGTAGACCCACGGCAGGTATTCCTGGACCCATTCGAAGCGCTCGTTCACCCGCTACCCCTTATCGTTTGATGGCCACGACTTACCTCGTTCAGTTGCGTGATTGCTGGATGCTGGAGGCTCGCACGTTCGGGTTCGTTCCCACGGAGTTGCGGTTTACGTCCGAAGCCGTCTCGGCGTTGGTGCGGCCAACGAGCTGACCTGTGAAGGCTTGGTAGTACAGTTGGGCGAGGTTGGCGTTGGCGGCGTACTCGGCGTCCTTCGAGTAGCATCGGTACAGCGTGTAGTTCACGACGGCGGGCAGCCAAGTGCCGTCCAGTTCCAGCGTGCCGCCTGATACGGCCTCGGCCGGTTCGGCGGAGTAGACCATTTCCAGTGAGCCCTGGCTTGTGGCGGGCTGGGGCGGAAACACGTAAAACACCTTCTGGTTCTGCTGATCAAAAACGTAATGGCGCACGACCGAATCGGGCGTGGAGGCGTGCCAGTCGGACTGCTGGGCATCGAGGATTTCGCGGGTCACGATGCGTGGAGCGATACCCGGCGTGGCCCCGCCCACGCCCATGTTGCGCACAATGTCGAGCAGCGTGGTGCCCGCAGCTGGAATGGTTTGCTTGGTGCCCGAAACGAGCGTGGCCACGGATGTCTGCACACAGGCATCGGGTTTGTAGAAACACACCTCGCGGCAGGCGTCGGTGATGTACTGGAGCTTTTCGTCCAGCGGCCAGCGGATGTGGGTTGTGTCCTGGAGCAGCTGCCCCACGCGGGTCACAACGTCGTTAACTTGGATTGCTGCCATAAAAACCTCTGTGCGGGAATTGCAACAGAGGCTATCGGGGTTGCGCTTTTGGGGGTGCCCTTACGGCACGAGTCGCGTCCGCAGCCGGCCCCGATGCGCGCCTATTTGCGCTTGCGCTCGTGCCCGAGCAAGCCCGAATTGGTATTGCTGCTCGGCAATCTGTGCCTGGTTGATGTCGCCGTAGGTCAGCGCCAGCTGTTGTTTTGCAGCGGCGGCGATCGGCTCTTTCCAGTAGAGCACGAGACTGTCATCGAGCGTGGTTGCGGTCGCTTTCGGCCCGATCGCCACGCGCAGGACGATGGAGGCGCCCTCTTCCGGCACGTTCACCAGTCGTACGATGCGCGGGATCGGCTGCACAAAGCCCGTCACCTCGCCTACCTTGGTGATGTCGCTGCCGGCCAGCAGCGCGCGATCAAGGTGCGCGTGCGCTTTCACCGCGGCGATCACGCGGATCGGCTCGGCATTCGAGACCGGCTCCACGTCGTATTCGGCCACGCCCGCGATCGCCTGGATCGGGTTCGTGCTCTCCTGCCACACCAGCGAGTCCCGGCAGAACTGGATGGCGCCATCGAGAATGGCCCGGTCAATCGCCGGCTCGGGCACGTTCGGGAAGTGCGGGACGACGTAGGGATGCAGCGCGGAGAGTGTGGCCATCAGCGCACCCGCTTACCCATCGTCAGGCGCACGGCGTCCAGCAGCTCGGCCTTCTTGACCGAGGTGTCGAGCTTCACGCCGAAGTTGCGATGCGCGTACTGCGCCAGTTGATCCTTGGTCATCGCTTCGAGATTGACCAGCGGCGGCAGGTTGTCGGGCTCCTCACGCGGCGGCTCTTCAACCTTGATCTCGGTCTTGCGCTTGCGTGCGTCCTCGAACTCGGGATGGCGCAGCAGCTTGACCGCAATGTGCTCGGGCACGTCGTCGCGCGTGTCGCCAATCTCCCAATGCAGCTTCGAGCCGTAGAGGTGATCGGTGTAGGGCTTGGGGCCGTTGTACTTGATGGCAATGGCAATGGGCATGGTGCGCTCCTTTGCGATGGTTGTACGTCAAGCGCAAGGATAGGGGTGCGCTTGAAACAAGAAAGGGAGCCGAAGCCCCCTTTCTCTCACTTGCTACCAGCTACGATCAGGTCAGCGAAACCACCGAGTCGAAGACCATGACGCCGTGGTCCTTGACGTGGGTGCCGCCGAGGTTGAAGCGCAGCTTGGCTTTGCCGCCCATGCAATCGCCGCCAACTTCCATCGCGCGGCCGAAGTTGTACGGGTTCTCGAGCCAATCGAAATGGTAGTCGCTGCCCTTGTTCTTTCCGTAGGCATTGCCAAGCGCCTGCGCGCCGAGCAGGATTGCGCGATCCACGGCGAAAGCCGAGGTGATGCCGGCCGGAACCGCGGTAGCGGTGCCGGTGCCGGTGGCCTTGTTGGCGACCAGCACGGAGGTGATCGAGCTGCCGGTGCCGTGACGGATGGCGCGGTTGAGCTTCTTCACCAGGATGCCGTTCCACATGCCGACCTCACCCTTGAACAGCGGGTGCTTGGAGCCGTAGGAGGCGCGGTTCCAGGCGTTCTGCTGGAATGAGCGGATGTCGTTCGTGGTGGCTTTCAGCAGATGCGAGTACTGACGCGGCGACACGTACAGCACCCACATCGGCTCGTCGGCGGCGGCCGGGTCGTCGGCGATCTTGACCGGCTGCAGCGGAAACGCCATCTCGTCCAGCATGGTGCGCATGTTGTCGATGGACTCGAGCGTGAGCACGTCGGCGGTTGCGATGGCGCCGATGTTGGCTGCGCTCGGGATCGCCATCGAAGCGCCGCCCGCGTCGATCAGGTAATGGCTTTCGTAGGTCGGCGGGGTGACATCGTTGACCATGATCGCGCCGAAGTCGCCATCCGAAGAAAGCGGGACGACCCAGTCGTCGTTCACTTCGGTGCCGCGCGCGCCGGCCAGATGCACGAGGCTGGTCTGGTCGTCCAGGCGGGCGAAGTAGCTGGTGAGGTTCGCCATGGCGATGTTGCGCAGGTCATGCACGGTGCGCTGCTGGCTCATCTTGCCGCCGGCATCGACCACCTTGGTCGCCAGGTCGATCTTGATGTCCATCGAGGCATTGGTGAGCGCGACACCCGTGCCTTCCGCGTCGGCATCGCCCATGGTCGGCTTGCCGCCGATGGTGCCGAACACGTCGACGCTCACCTTGTCGCCCGCGGTCTTGCTCAGGTCCGTGATACGGACAATCGGCATGTCCTTCGAGGTCTGCGCCTTGAGCTTGTTGATGGCGTCACCCGTGCTCGGCGCCGGGCCGGTCAGGGCGCGCGAGAAGCCGGGTTGTTTCTGGGTCTGCGCGAAGAGCGCAACGGAATAGAGTTTGCGGGCGAGCGCCGAGCTCGACGCGACGTTGGTGTTGAAGCTGCCAGACGAGGCCATTTGAGGCTCCTATTTCACGAATTGGGTGTTAGCCAAGCCGTGCCAGCAGGGCGGTGATCTGATCAGGAGTCATGTTCTGCATCTGTGAGCCGAGTCGATCGGCTGACATTTGCGCGAACTCTTCCATCGGATCTGAGGCCGGAACCGCTCCACCCGGAATATCCGAGAGGGTGCGGGGCGCACTCTTCGCCTCTGCGGCCACGCGCTTGGCGGGCTTTTCCTGGGGCTTGGCCTGAGCGCGCGGCGCGGCAGTGTCGGGTCCATAGAAGGCGTCCACGATTTCCACTGCCTTTGCCAATCGCTGCTCCAGCGTCAGCCCTCGATGCGCTGGCGAAGCCTGCAACTTGGTGTCGGCCTCGATTGCAGCGGCCCATCGGTCCGGGTCGTTGTGCTCCCAATGCAAAAGCGTCGGGTTGGCATCCACGGCCTGCCGGACCTCGGACATCGTTGCCTCCTGCCGCTGTCGGTCTTCCTGCTCCATCCGCTGCGCGACGGTCTGCAACTGCTGTTCGAGCTTGCGCGTGTGAGCAAGCAGCTTGGCGACGGCCGGGAAGTCTTCGGCCATCGAGTCCAGGTCATCCACGGATGCCTCGCCCTGTGCCTGTTCCTGCGGCTTGCCGGTCTGCTGCATCGCATCGATGCGCGCTTGAAGTTCCTGCATCGCTTGCTCGGCCGCGCGACGTTTCTCGCGCTCGGTTCGCAGCACGTCGTAGGGGATCGTGTGCTTGCCGTCCTTGCTTGCAATCGGCGCTTCGTCTTCCACCTGTTGCGGTGCTTCTTCAGGCTTTTCCTCTTCGCCTTCGGTCACTTCCACGCCGGCTGTCGCGTCGTTTTCAGCCTGTTCGGGTGCCGGGGCGCCATCCATCTGAGCCATCAGGGCCGCGATCTGGTCGGGGTCCGTGGGCATCTCGTCCGGGTTGGCGGCGTAGTAGTCCAAGTCCTTCAGTGCATCAGTCATTCCATTTCCTCTATCGGTCGGAGTCCGTCATTGGCTCGGCGCACCCATGACGCAGGGCTGCGAAGCGCGGGGCCATTGATGCTATTTACGGGACAATCGCGGGCGGGGGTGCCCTTTTGACCTGTTTTCGGAACAGTGAGGGCGAAAAAAAGCCCGTCACTCGGACGGGCGTAACCTCGGGAGAGGGAGGGGAAATGAGCGCCCTAGACTAGCGGGCGCGCGAGGGGGATTAGATCAGTGACTGCCAGTCCACATTTAGCGCGCCCGCAGTGCCGGACCGGCTTACGGTGAAGCTCGTCGCTGTGCGCGCGCTCACCCACACGTGTTCGTTTCCACGCGGTGTGACAACGACCGACCTTGGTGCGGCGCGCAGGCCGTGCGTAATCACAACGCTTGATGCCGCGTCCGGGATCGTAGCGGTTCCAATTGCCTCTGTCGTGTACCCGACGTTCCTCCGCACGACCGTATCTGCCTGTAGCCCATTGATTGGCGCAAGCGTTGTCGAGGTGATGCGGTTGTCATTAATGACGACGCCCGTGACTGCCGCGAGTACGTAAATGCCGCTCCCCGTCACATCCAGGATTTCATTCCCGATTACCCGCGCCCCTTGCCCATATATTCGGATGGCATGCGAACCTGTATTCCGTACAACGTTTCCTGTGATAATCGCGGCCGCAGGCACAATATGGATTCCGGTTCCGCTCGTCCCCTTTATGTCGTTGTTCATCACTACGAGCCCCGCGTTTGTTCCTGCAGTGGAAACAACGCCGGTCACACCCCCAACGCATTTGTTGTTTTCGACTGTCGCAAACGTCGTGGCGGCGATCTCGATGTGGCTCGATTCAGGATTGATCGAGAGATTGCCGTCGATTTTTAAATTTTCGCAGTTCGTAGTTGTGTATATGGATCTTGATCCGGCCGCAATAATTGTGTTATCACAAACAGCACCGTTTGTGACGGACGCAACGTTCACCCCCGCAGCACTGGCCCCGGTAGTGTGAATCAAATTGTCTTTCGCAGATAGGTTTGTTCCGCCGGAAAGAACAATTGCATTCCCGTTGATGTTGTACAGCTTGTTCCCGGAGAACTCAATTTCTGAGCAGCCGCCAGAGGTTTGCAGGCCCGCTGCGCCGGGGCCTATTACATTATTACGGCAGATCACCCGCTCGCTGTTCGTATGAACAGAAAGACCACCCTCTTGCCCCGTCGACGAGAAGATGACGTTGCCTTCAAAAAGCAAGTCGTATGCGGTGTGGACGATCACCATATTCCCGTCGATGAAGTTCCCTCGAATAATTCCGTCGTGGTTGACTTCCGTGGTCACGTCCGTCGACGCAACGTCGATGGACGCCCGCAAAGCCTCGGAGAACCCATAGATGTGGTTGCCCTCGATTGTAAAATGCGACCTCGCGCCCTTTGCGGTGGATGTCGGCGCGAACTCTTGATTCCATACGATGATCTTGTGGCCGATCGTGTCGTATATCTTGCAGTTCCGTACCGTCGCACGATTCGCGTAGATACCGACCCCGTCTGATTGCCGGCCGATCACGTTGTCGTTAATCGCGGGGTTTCCGGTTTTGTTCCCGTTCAGACTCAAGTTTTCTACCGTGCACCCGTCCGCGAGGATGCGGACGCACGCGTCGTTGACATGCGCGGTTGCCCCGTCAGGCGTCTTGATCGTCGCGCCCCAGGTGCCGGTCAGCGTGGTGTCCGGCACTGTCAGCCGAACGGCGGCCATGTATGTGCCCGGCGGGCAAAAGACCACCGATCCAATCGGGAGAGCGGCTAGACCTGCGTTAAACGCATCCGTACAATCCGTCGCGCCCGTTGCATCCACCCCCGCAAAAGAGGTCGCGCTGATCGCGGCTCCGCCGCCCAGCGATGCGATTGCCGTCGCCACGTTGGGTTCGAATGTAACCACCCCACCCGGGCCCGTTGCAGCCGTTACGAGCTGTCGTTCCTGCCCGTGCGCATCCACGAGCCCGAGGATCTGGTCGGTCGCGTCGTCAAACGTGACCTTGAAGTTACCCAGGCGCTCCAGGCTGGATTTGCGAATCGTCATTGCACTGCTCCTTGCATCGTTGGGTTGGTGAGCGCCCTCGTCTCGGCGCGCGACTAGGCGTTGTTGGCGAGCCGTTCTTTCAGCGCGTAGCCCATCAGCGGCCACAGCTTCTGTACGGCGTTCTGTCGGGCGATCTTGCGGCCCAACTCGGCGTCGAAGTTCTCGGGGGACGCGCAGGCCGACTCGCCGGTCACGGTGAAGCCGTTGCGGAGCACGAGGACGCAGAAGGTCAGCAGGCCGAGGGCTTGTGGGTACTTGTCGCCATATGAAGGGGCGGCAGCTTCGGCCCCTTGCTCGGCAGTGAAATAATGCTCGCTGGCGATGTTCGTCTCAATGTCCGCAGGCGTGACGCGCGGCGCGGTCAGCCCTTTGGTCTGGATTTCCTGCTCGATCTGCTGGTCGTTCATGCTTGCTCTCCAAACGCTACGATGCGCTCTTTCAACACGGCGGAATATCCGTCCATGAAACGCGCTTGATTGCGCAGGCGCGAACGCTCGGCATCAGAAAGTGACGAGAAAATCTCGGTTTGAAAGAAGTCCATGAGCTTGCCGAGCTTCAGGTCAAGTTCGTATTTCTCCTCGGCGACGCGCTGCTGGTGCGGCGGCAAGCCATGGCCTTGCATCGGACGATAGGAGCGCTCGAATACATCCTTCGGGCTCCAGCTGATATAGCCGGCGTGGCGCGAGTCGTTGGCCTTTCCGCCGTCGACATACTCGACCAGATAGCCGTCATCTGCTCCGTCTTCGTTGTCCGGCAGTTGCCAGCCGCGGTAGTCGTTGTACGCCTGGCGGGTCATCGGGCGCGCATGGATTACCTTAGTGCCGATGTACGTCTTTGTCGTGCTCATTGGGCTCGTGCTCCTACGGTTGGTTGTTGCGTTAGCGCCATCGCCTTGCTGGCCGTTTCGGCGCGCGTCTGCTGTGTTTCGGCGCGCAGGTTGGCGATCTCCGCATCAACCTTTTGCGCCTTGATGTCCAGATCGCGCTGCTTGAGGGCGCGGTCGGCTTCCTTGTCCTGCAATGCGGCCATCGCCTGCTCAAGCTGCGCCTGCATCTGCTCTATCGCCTGCATCATCTGCTGCTTCTCGGGATCGGGCTGCGTCCCCTCTTCGCCCAGGCCCAGCACCTTGCGCGCGAGGTCGGCCATTTCCTGACGCTTGGGGATCTCGGTGGACTCGAGGTAGTACGGCACCATCGCGGCCTGCAGTTGCGGCGGCAGCGACTTCATCACCTCAGCCAGCATCGTCATCGCTTGCGCACGGTAGGCCGGCGTGCTCGGCACGTCCGACAACGCGACCTTGAACAGCACTTTCGACACGTCGTTCTCGCGGTACTCCATGCCGGTGAGGCTGTCGATGACGGGGCGATTGATCACGACGGGCTTCTGCTTGCCTTCCTCGCCCGCCATGATCGTGACTTCCTGGCCGGCGAGGTCTTGCGCGATGAGCTCCAGCAGCCGCTGACCGACCAGGCGCCGCGCGTAGCGGTAGTTGTCGGTGATGTCGGCCTGCATGGTGTTGCCCTGCTCGACCAGCCCCTCAATAGCGCGGCCGGACTTTGCACCGTCCGTCGCGCCCAGCATTGAGTTGTAGATGCCGGCCACGCGCTGCATCTGCTCGCCCGCGTCGCCAATCACGTTCCACTGCTGCGCGGTGAGCGCGAGGTCGTTATCGACCTTCACGCCCTGCGGGTTGCGCCGATTCGGGTTCGTGATGATCATCGCGTCCGGGCGCGCAACTTCCTCGGCCAGATCGTTGAAGTCGTTGTAGTCCTGGTCGAGCGCGTCGGAGTCCGCCTCAACGCGCTTGGCCGCGAGCAGCCATTGCAGCTTCGAGCGGCGGGCGTTGATCTCCTTCTGGAGTGGGATCAGGTCACGGATGATGCCGTAGGGGACGCGGCTCTTGTCCTCGCGGTAGCCCCAGAACGGCACATATGGCAACGAGTTCTTGCCGTAGTCCTCGTCCTGCAGCTTGTGCGGACCGACCCACAGCGACACGCGCAGCTTGGTATAGATGGCCTTCTTGACGGTCGCAAAGCCTTCATTGACCGCGAGCACGTGGACGGGATTCTTCTTGTCGTACTCGACCGTCCTGCCATCGGGCAGCGTGATGACCTTGCCCGCGACCGGCACGCGATACCAGACTTCGCGCAGGCAGACCATGCGGGTGTCGGCGTGACGCCAGTCCTGATCGTACCAACCTGAAGAGGTCTCGGTGTCGTAGGCCCGCGCGAGGTTGTCGTCCATGTGGCGCAGCTCCAGGAACTCGGGCGCCCAGCCAGATGCCGCGGCGCGGATGAGCGTGGCGTCCTCGGGAAAGTAGGCGCAGACGGTCTCGACCGGGTACCACTTCTCGCGCACGACATATCGCGCGTCGGACAGGTCGCGCTTTCGTGCGTGCCAGTCCCAATACATCTCGTTGCGGTCCACGTCCTCGACGCGGTAGGGGTAGCCGAAGGGATCCGCATTGCGCGTGACCGCAGCCCAGCCGATGCCGGCCTTGATCTGGCTGGCGAACGCCTCGGAACACGTCATATCCGCGCCAGTCTCGCGCTCGGCCTCGAACAGCTTGGCGCTCATCGCTTCGCACAGGTCTTGCTGCTCGTCGGAGTCGGCCTGCACGCGCCAGTCGGCGCGCGTCTTCGCCTCAAGTCCGAGCAGCGAATTCACCAGCGGCTTGATCTGGTTGATCACGATCGGCTCGACGCCGCGCCGGGCGTATTCCTCGCGCTCTTCGACCGTGAGCTGGTTGCCGTCGTAGAACGCCGCGCACCGATCACCCTCGATGCGCCAATGCGGCTGCTTGCGGATGTCTTCGACGATCTGCTGGTATTGCAGCGTCGTCATGCCGCTGGTGTCGGGGGTGCGTTCGTCTTTCTCTTGCATCACGGTCGCGCTTTAAGGGGGTTTGCGGCGGACTGTGAGGCAGATCAAGGCTTGGGGGTGCCCTTAGATCACGCTGCTCGGCCTGCGCGCGCGACGCTCGCCGCGGCTGGACTTGAAGGACTCGTCAACTTCCCTTGGCATCATGGGCACAGCCTGGCCGATGTACCGGAACATATCAGCGCCGTGGCTGAACTCGTCGTGCAGCGGCCCCATCGGCTCGTTCGTCTGCGCGTGGATCGCGCGACGGTAGCGCTTCAGGCACTCCAACAGTCGGCCGGTCTTGTTCTGGTCGAAGTAGCAGCGCGGGAACATCATTCGAGCGGCCTTGATGCCCTCTTCCACGCTGGTCTGCGACAGCACGATGGGCTTGCGGCCCATGTCGATAAGTTGTTCCTCGGTGCTCTTGCCGGTCTGGAAATTGCGCGTGCGCCCGTCGTGCGGCAGGTAGTCGTGGCCCCATCGGAACGGGCGCTGCTCGATCTGCGCGACGTACCAGTCCAGCGTCCGATGAGAGTCCACGATGTAGTCGATGATGCGCACGTCCATGGGGCCGCGCTGAACGAAGCCGATGGTCATCGCGTCGTTCCAACCGAGATCCCACACGGTATGCGCCGGCAGCGTCGGGTCATACGGAACCAGCGTCACGCGGCGCTCGGTGTACAGCGCCTTGATCTCGTGCTTGTAGATCGCGCCTTCGGCAACCGGGCGCGGCTTGCCTTCCCAAACGTGCTCGTAGTCCTCTTGCGACTGGCTGCGCTTGGCCTTCAGGCGCTCGTCGTTGAGCACGCCGGGAAACCACGGGTTGTCGCGCCAGTTGATCTCGCAGACCCAGGTATCGGCGGATGGCGTGGCGATGAACCGCTGGTAGGTCTCGTCGGTCTCCAGGTCCGGGTTGAGCGTCGCCCAGATTTCGGAGTTCTCTTTTCGGATCGTGGGGATCAGCACATCCCATGACTTCTTGCTGACGCCGTGCGCCTCTTCAACCCACACGATGTCTACGCCCTCGAACGACTTGATCGAATCGACGGTATGGCTCTGCAGGCCGGAGAACAGGAACAGGGAGCCGTTCTGCCCGCGTATCTCGGTGTCCAGCACCTCGAAAAACGACTCCAGGCGCAGTCGGACGATGTAGTCGCGCAGCAGGCGATGCACCGAGTCCCGCATGGACTTCTGCACTTCGCGCGCACAGAGGATGCGCAGCGGCTTTCGTGCCGCCATGTCCAGCAGCACCTGGGCAACGCCGTGCGACTTGCCGCCGCCTCGGCCGCCGTGCATGACCTTGTACCTGCGCGGCTTGTAGAGCGGCGCCAGCGCAGCAGGCAGGGTCAGATCAAGCTGGATCACTCGTCATCGCTCCGGGCTGGCGGGTTCACGAAGGTGACGGTGCTGGCGACTTGTACTGCGCCTCCGTTCGGGCCGGAGTGCGTATTGTCGATCCGGTCGCGCCACAGGTCCGGGCGCCGGTTCTTGAGCCAAAAGATGCAGGCGGTCGTATCGGGCGGATAGCGCTCGATGTACTCGACCTGATGCTCGGCGCCGGTCTTTGCGTCGGCGACGATCTTGACGGCCTTGTGCTCGTAGCCTGTGGCGCGGCGGAAGAGTCTTTCAGCAACCTCAGCATCAGCGGTCTCCTTGCCTTCCTTTAGGGCCTCCGAAAACTCCGGGTGATGCTGCTTCCATAGATTCAGTGTCGATTCTGCCACACCGAAGAACCCGGCAAGCTCCTTGTCGGTCGCACCGAGCCGGCACAGTTTCACGGCCTGCTGCGCAAACTCGGCCCGGTAGCGGCTCGGCCTCCCAGGTTTTGCTTTGGCCTTTGGCGCATCGGCGCCAACAACGGGCTTCTTCTGCGCCATGTCAGCCCTCCATCCGATGAACCCGGCGCGGCGCGCTCGGGGGGGAGGGTTTCGGGGTGGGGAATAGCGGGTGCTCTTGCGCCTGCTTCACGCGGTACTCCCTTCTCTCTTCCTTGCTTCTGTTTTTTCCTCGGTATGTCACGATACGTTCCTCGATCATTCCATTCCTGACGAGCCTGCGCAGCGCGAATGCGACGGGCCGATAGCTCCACGAGTACCGGACGCCGTGCGCACGCTCCAGTCGCCAGGACAGTAATGCTGCGATCTCGATAGCACTGAGCCAGCACTTGATGTCCTTGATTGTCCAGAGGGCGAGCCGGTCATTCAGCTCGGTCATTTGCGCTGGCCGCATAGACTCACCCCAGCTTGGCGACGGCCGCCTCGGCTGCGGCCTCAGATGACAAGGCGCGCAGTCCCGCCATCCAGTAGCGCTCCATGCGGAATGCCTGAATCTGCGCCTCTTCCAGCGCCTCGGCGCGGGCCTGCGTCTCGTCAAACACATCCGGGTCGCAGCTTGTGCTGGAGCCTGTGACGCAGTAGCCGTTTTCGAGCGTGAGGCAGCAGGTCACGATGCTGGTGCCGGGGAAGCGGTGGAACTGCTGGGTGGTGATGAGATCGTCGAATTGCATGGGGGCTCCTTGGGGTCTTCGGGGGGAAAAAGGTCTGGCGTGTGCGGGTCGCGGATCACCGGCATGCGGTCGCGCGCCAGGAAGGGCGAGGTTTGCCGCGCAACTGGTCACGCGCCTTCCTCGACGAAGGATTCGGCCATCTCCTGCACTTGCTCAGGCGTGAGGTGCGGCCAGTAGGTCTCTGCGATGTGCCGGCAGAGGCTTTTCATCAGCTCGAAGAACTCGCCCTGCTCCATGCTCCATAGCGTGCGCTCGCGCAGCTCGGCGCGGATGGCCTCGATCCTTCCCAAAACATCCGGCTTTGCCGACAGCTCACTCGATCGCCGCCAGACGTTGCCGGGCTTCCACTTCTGCGCCTTGGGGTACGCCTGCCGATACGCCTCTGACTGGCTCTTGCCTTCCGCCACCAGGCGCGCGAAGAACTCTTGCTGCGCCGTCAGCCTCACGCCCTCACCCCCTCGAACATATCCGGCGTCCTCTCGTCTCGCTCGACCCTGTGCCGCCATCGCTCATGATTCGCTTCCTTCGATCTTGACGAGTCGCAAAGCCGTTTCCGCTTGCGAGGCCCGCAGTGTCCGCGGGTGCCGTGCATTTCCGCAGTTAGGATTCTTTCAGCTCCCAACCGCACTCTTCCGACATGTACCCACTCGGGCTTGTCGGCCCGAGCTCCTCCAACAGCTTTTCGCGGAGCTCGGGGGCGTTCTCCGACCAGACGGCCGGAAGCCACCACGCGTCAAACCGTGGCTTGTATGTCAGGTGCCGCGAAACGTGCTCTTGCACGTCTCCGTCCTCAAGCTCCCGCGCGATGCGCTCACGCGCATCATTCATCTCCTCCCAGCTCTCGAACTTTCCGTACTCGCTCATCTTCGTTCCCCTTGCCATTTTTCTCAGCCCGATGCTGATGTTGCCGTCGCCGAGTGCTTTTGCGCGCTCAATCGTCTCTTCGTCCAGCATCACCTGGACGCGCCGGACGGCCACGCGGTCCAGCGTTTTTCGGCCTTCGCTCATTGTTTCCACACGCCGCCCTCGGGATCGACCACAACGACCTGGCGTACCGCCGTGACGGTGCAACCGTCCGCATCCTGCGCGGTCGCCTCGCCGTGCTCGACGGCTTGCTCTACCAGCTCCCGCAGGAACCGGGTTGGCGCGGTCCACATGGACCACGTCCCTATTGTCTGATCTCCTTCGCGGACGACCGCCATTGCTTCGCGGTCGTCGATGACGGTCTCACGCCCGATCGACAGGGTGTTGTCCGTGTCCGCGTCCATGTCGTCCTCCGTCTCGTAAATCAGGACGTCCAAACCTCTGACCTCGTTTCCGAAGTCGTCTTCGACCAGCCCTGCGTCGCAGGACCAGAAGAACATTCCGGGGTGCTCCCCAGTGAATTCGCTGTACGTTTTCATAAATCCTCCTGTCTGTGGTGTCGCCCTGCGATCACCGTGATTGCATAATACACACTATA
>ERZ761603.761-NODE-761-length-25902-cov-15.930050_pt1 | contig 25902 bp, 19 predicted proteins | sample MGYA00511879_ERZ761603 | MGnify/ENA primary metagenome ERZ761603 (study PRJEB28899, sample SAMN02850040) | bioreactor sludge metagenome | biome: EBPR Sludge; feature: EBPR Bioreactor; material: flocular biomat | place: Australia: Thorneside Wastwater Treatment... | reverse complement strand
GAGATTACAAGGTGACTGGAGTTCAGACGTGTGCTCTTCCGATCTCTCGCGGCGGTGCCGAACGCCGTCATCGCCGCGAGGGTCAGCGTCGAAAGGAAGTGTTTCATGTGGTATTGCTCCCGGGTGCGAAGGTTCGTTGGGGCGGGCCCTATTGGAGGTTGACCAGCACGAGGACCAGGCCCTTTTCGCCGGCGGCGAGCGGGGTCATGGCCTTGCCGATGACCGCGCCGTCGGCGCGCGTGGGGTCGGCCGCCTTCATCGCGTGGCCGGGGGTGGGGCTGGTGGTGAGGCGGTCGCCGGGCCGGATCGGTTCACTGGACGCATCGACGTAACACCAGACACGGCCGGTCATGGCGACGGCGTGATCACCGTGGGCGTGCTCCACACCCTCGGCCTTCATCACCATGCCGGGAGAGAGACCGTTGGCACCGGAGATGATCCCGGCGACCTTGGCGTCGTACGCCTCGCTGGACAGGATGAGTTTGCCGGGGTTCTCGGGATCGATGCAGACAACCATGCCGGGGACGGGCGCCGCCGCGGGGCGATCGCCCAGGACCGGGCTGTCGGCCACATCGAATGGCTCGGCCAGATCGGAACCGCCGACGATGGTCAGCACCCGCACCTTGACTTCACCATCGGCGTTGATGGCAAGTCCCCCGCCGTCATTGCGACAATACAACGCGGCCGCCGCGGCACTGCCCGAGAGGCAGACCATGCCGTTGCCCGTGGCAGACTCGGCCCATCCGCCCTCGCCGAAGCCGCCGAACCAACCCTTGTTGCCGTTGGCGGTTCGTTCGCCGTACAGCGCGATGCTGCCGGTATCGGTCGTGGCTCTGACACCCACGCCGCTGCCGCTTGCTCCCCATACACCGTCGTTGGAGGCGGAGTCCCCGACCACGCCCTTTGCGCCCGAGGTCGCGGTTCCGTAAACGGCGAAACTGCCATCGCTCGCCGAGTCGCTGCGGCCCTGTACTCCGTAGCCCGTGGTGCCCGTGGAGTGGCCCATGACGCCGACGCCGTTCTGTTGCGTCACGAACCCCATGACGCCGTGCACGATGTTGGTTGTCCCGGCCGTGACGGTGCCGTAGACGCCGGTGCCGAGGCTCGAGGCGGAGGAGCCGTACACCCCGTAGGTGGTGGCGGTGAGCGCGAAACTCGCGATCCCCCGAACGCCCGAGGAGAAAGCGGTGGATGACGAGTTGGTTCCCGTGATCGACCCGATGCCGGAGTTGCTCCCGCTGACGCTGAACACGGTGGGCGATGCGAGCAGGAACTGGCCGCTGTCGAAGCCATCGAGCAGGTCGGCGTTCAGGCCCGTCACCTTCGTGCTGCTGGCCACGGTGAAGGGCGCTCCCGCGTTGTTGAACGCGGCGGATGAGGAGAACGCGCTCGTGCCGCCCACCGCCAGGTTGTTGTTCACCGAGAAGTTATCCCACACGCCGATCGTGCCCGTGCCGGGCGTGTCCAGCGTGACCGCAGCGGTGTTCGCCGAACCGAAAAGGGAGCCGGGGTTGACCGTGAAGGAAGTCGTGCCCGCGCGAACCTCCAGCGGGAGTGTGGGCGAAGTTGTACCGATACCGACGAAGCCCGAGGTATCGATGGTCATCCGCACGGCGGAGGCGGTGCTGTCGCGCACCAAGAACTTGCCTGCACCTTCGGCGTTCGAGGCGCCGGTCGTGATAAGGCTCCAGGTGCGGCCGCTCGGGGCCCGGTTCTTCAGTTCCAGCCAGACGCCCGCGGCGTTGTTGCCGTCGAACTGACCGATCAACTGGTCATCGCTCACGAGATGGAAGGGTGCCGAGGGGGAGAGTGTGCCCAGGCCCAGCCTTCCCGCGGAAGTCAGCGCCATGCGGCTTGTGTTGCCGTTGGTGCGGAATTGCAGACCGTTGGGCGTGCTCGCGTTGTTGTAGACCATGCCGCCGTCGGTGGCGTTGGTCGGGCTGCCGAAGAAGACGGCCCGCTCATCGCCGGGCGAGAGAATCGAGAGGTACGACCGCGTGCTGTTCTCGAGGACCAAAACCGAGTTGCCATCGGCCGTCACCGAGCCGGCGTTCCCCTTGAAGATGTGCAGGGGGGCCTCGGGGGTCGCTGTGCCCACTCCGACACCGGCGGCCACCGCGTCCATCTTGCCGGCCGTGACCTTGTTGAGCGAGGCGATGTCGGAGGCGAGTTTGGCGGCGGTGATAGAGTTGTTGGCGATGTCCGCGCCCACGATCGTACCGTCCTGAATGTCCGAGCTGGTGACTGTGTTGTCCGCGATCGATGCGGAAATGATCGCGTTGTTGGCCACGGCGGTGATCGCCGACAGGTTCCCGGTGGAGATGATGGTCCCGTTCACATCGGGCAGTTGGAGCAAGCGCGACGCAGTGGGGGCCGAGGTCAACTGTGTGATCGGCTGCCCGGCACCGTTCTGAAGGACCAAGCCCCCGGTGCTCTGAAACGTGTTGACCCCGGTCCAGGTCTGGTTGATGCTCAGGCGGCCGAACGCGGAGGAGTCGTACCCGTCGAGGTAATCCGCGTTCAGCAGGGTGACCAGCGTGCTGTTGCCCACGCTGAAGGGCGAGCCCGCGCTCGTGAAGGCCGGGCGGGCGGAGAATGTCTGCGCAGCGCTGAAGGTCTGGACCGCGTTTAGCCGCGCGATGTTCGGGGAGAGCCGCGCATCATCCAGCGTGCCCGAGGCGATGTTGGTCGCGTTGAGGGCGGAGAGCCCCGCGCCGTTCCCGCTGAAGGTGCCCGACACGTTTCCGAACGTGATGGCGTTGGTGTAAGAGCCGGATAGGGCGGGACCGGGGAGCGTGCCCGTGTGGTTGGCGAGGTTCAGATAGAACGCGGGCGGTTGGCCGTTGAGGCTGGTGGCATTGGCCGCGGTGGTGGCATTGGTCGCGGTCGTCGCCGCCCCCGCGTTGAGCGAATAGGCCGCGTAGGGGGAAGCCGTGAGGGGTTGCCGGCCTGTCAATGTCGTGTAACCGGACGGGTTGGCGCACGGCAGGCCGGAGTCGGTTCGTACGTCGATCTCGAGGAACCGTTGCTGCCCGGCGAACTGCGCTCCGAAGTCGACAATCACCGTGAACTTCCCGTTCGATACGCTCACGTTGTTCGCGCACTGCGTTGCGCCTACCTGCAGGCCGCCCGCGGCCAGTGTGTACAGGCGGAACTGCATGTCGTGCAGCCCCTCCGCCGGCACGCCGAGTTCCGCCAGATCACCCTGGTACGTCAGCGCGGTGGTCAACGGCTGCGCCAACGTTGTGCCCGCTAGAAACGTCAAGAAGGCAGGAGAAATCGATCGAAGGACAGCCTGGTGAAGTTTCATGGATGTTTCTCTTTCTGTAACGGACCAATTCCCTGAAGCGGTATATGTCACAAGCGGTGTACCCCCGGCACCCGATGGCTCGTGCCCCGGGTGAAAGGGAACATGACCGGGCGAAGGCGGAGAAGACCTCATCGCCCGAGTTCAGACTGCTCTGAAAGATGGAGCGGTGACAATCGCGCTACGGGGCGCACATTCTCAGATTTATCTCACGTTCTCACTCGATTGATTGCAAAAGTGCTTGGTGGCTGGGACCGATGTCCGTTCGGGTGTAGGTTCGTATCCGTCTCCCGGCATATCGAAAGTCCGGGTAGCGCGGCGTCAGCGGCCACGCCACCGGTCGATCGCGACGGCGATGATGATGATGTGCCCGACAACCATTTCCTGCACGTAGTTCGGCCAGCCGAGAGCGGTGCAGCGGTTGTCGAGCAGGGCCATGAGGAGGGTGCCGCAGACGGTGCCGGTGATGGAGGCTCGGCCGCCGGCAAGGCTGGCACCGCCGATGACCGCCGCGGCGATCGCCCGGAGTTCGAGACCGGCTTGGATCGTCGGGTCGCCGCTGCCGCCGAGCCGCGCGAACTGGATCACCCCGGCGATGCCCGCGAGCAGGCCGCAGAGGGCGTACAGGCCCAGTTTGACCCGTGTGATGGGCACGCCGCAGCGCCTGGCCGCTTCTTCGTGATCGCCGATGGCCAGAGCCTGACGACCGAAGACCGTGCGGTGCAGCAGGAACGCGGCGAAGAGCGCCAACCCGAGCGCGAGCCACACGACCGGGGCAACGAGCAACCATGCCGTTTCGGGCGTCGGCTTCACCCAGTGCTCCAGCCACCCATCGCGGGAGTACACGGGTGAACTGCCGCTGATCCACTTCGAGACACCCCGGAAAAAGCCGAGCGTGCCCAGCGTGGCGATGAAAGGAGGGAGGCGGAGCGCGGTGATCAGCAGGCCGTTGTAGAGACCGCACACCGTTCCGGTGGCGACCGCGGCCAGGATCGTGAGCGTGACGTGCATCGCGGAAGGCTCGCCGGCGCTGCGGTCGGATGTGTAGAGCATCTTCGCCGCGATGACCCCAGCGAGTGCGACGGACGAGCCGACCGAGAGGTCGATGCCCCCGCCCGCGATGACCAGGGTCATTCCCAGGGCGACGATGCAGACGATGCTCGCCTGGAGCAGGATCGTCCGCGCATCCATGATCGTGAGAGGCCGATCGGGCGCGATGATCCAGAAAAACAACAACGCCCCGATCAGACTGAGGGCGGGCGACACTCGCCTGAAGATGACCCACACCCCGCTCACCTGGTCCCCAGGAGTGCCTCAAGGTCGGGGCTGAGAAGTTCTCGGTTCTGCGGTTCGTCCATCGTCTCTTTGATGATGATCGCCACCCCGGTGTCCTGATGGGCTTCGACAGGACGTGCCGCGAGGTGGTCGGCGGCGGCTTTCACCGCGAGGTACCCCATGCGGATGGGGTTCTGCACTACGAGGGCCGCGATCTCGCCGCCGCGCATGGCATCGACGAGTTCCTTGCTGCTGTCGAAGCCGATGAAGGCGACCTTCCCGGCAAGGCCGCGGCTTCTGAGCGCGAGCATCATGCCGAAGGTCGAAGATTCATTGGGGCAGTACACGCCGTCGATCCCGGCGCTGGCGCTCAGGAGATTCTCGGCTGCTTCCTGAGCGCTGGCGCGGGTCGGGCCGGCGTACCGGCCGGGATCGATGATGCGGGCTGCGGGCGACGCGGCGGCCAGACCGTCAAGGAAGCCCTTTTCACGCAGGGCGGTGCTGGCGGAGCCTTCCTGATACCGAAGGATGAGGACGGCGGGCTTGTCCTTTCCTGAGAGGAGTTCGGCCATCTTCTTCCCGGCGAGTCGCCCGCCTTCTTCATTGTCCGTGGCGACGAACGCGACGTAGTCCTTCCCGGCGGAGGCGTCGATGCCGGAATCCATGATGACGATCGGGATGCCGGCCGATGTGGCCTGCCGCACCGGACCGACCAGCGCGCGGTGGTCGAGCGGGGCGAGGACGATGGCATCGTACCTGGAGGCGATGAGGTTCTGAACCAGCCCGATCTGCTGCTCGCGGTCGTCTTCTTTTTCAGGGCCACGGAAGGTGATGGCGATGCCGCCGAGGTCCTTCTCGGCCTTCAATGCGCCGGCGTGGATGCTCTTCCAGTATTCGTGGGTGGTGCCCTTGGGGACGACGGCGATGCGTTTGTTGGTGGGCGAAGCGCGTGGCGGATTGACGGCGGTGGGTGAGGCGGGCTTTTCACAAGCGAAAAGCGAGGCAAGAACGAGCGCGAAAAGTCGGAGGGTGCGGTGCATGGGTTGCGTGACTCCGCATGGTGCAAGGGACAGACGAGGCGGGCAGTGTAGGAGGTGCCGTTTCGTCTCCCGTGGCGACTGTCCCGAGGTATTCAGCGGAGCATCATCCACACTCCGGTGGCCGCGCTGCCGCTCGGGAAATGCATGAAACGGATGGCGTGTGGGTCCAACGTGCTGCTGCACGGATTGCGTACATGAAAGTCACGATTCACCGGACTGAACTTACATCATGAACTCATAGAGTGAAGCGAAAATAGGGCCTATAACTCATGCATTTTCTTATTGAATGATGAAATGTAATGAAGAAATATCGAAATACTCAGTTCACAAGCAATTCTGAACTTGCGTTCTGAGTCTCCTTTTGTACACTCCTGAACTGTGGGGACTCAATGTGGGTTCTTTCAGATCCGTTCAACTGAAAAGCGGAAAGTGTGTGATCGATGAAAACCGTTGTGCAAATAGGGCTCTTTGTAGCCTCAGTTACTACCTCGATGTCTTCGGCCGGACTCGTGCTCGTTCAAGCAACCCAGCCCGCCGGTACATCAAGTTTGTTCAATGCGGTTGGAACGTTCAACTTCGGTAACAACAAGGCGCGGCTCGAGGCGGCAGGTCAAACGACTCAACAGGGTGGCAATCCCGGCAACGGCTGGTGGGGTGATGGCTCACCCACGACGCCGGGAACGACCCCTGTTCGTTCCTGGGAAGTAATCTGGAATAACTCGACAGGGGTTGTGGATTTCAAGGTCTATGCGAGCAGTGACTGGACCGGGTCTGCCGCGATGAGCATGTCACGCACCCCGGTACTGACACCCGGCAATACGATCCGTGGTTTGGATATCGGGGCGCGCCTGACAAACACGAATCAATCAGTCACTCTGAATGATGTTCAGTTTAACGACGGCAGCGGATTCGTATCAGTGTCCACCGCCAACGCTACGTATTCGGGCAATGCGTTCTTCAACAACTACCACGAACTCGTCGGCACGTTAGGCAGTTTTACCTTGCGTGGCACGGCGCTCTTTCCGACGGGTACAACGACAAGTGACAGCATGCGATTCTTCATCGACGCCCGTCAGGCGCTGCCCGCGGTGCCGCTCCCCCCAGCCGCCTGGGCCGGGTTGTCCACGCTCGGGGTGATCTCGGGACTCGGCGTGCTGCGCCGTCGCAAGCAGCAATCCTGATGCCGCGCTGGTACCACATCGACTCTGAGTAGAGACTCCTTCGAGGACTCTCCACAGTTTGATCGGATCATGAGATTACTCGAACCCGCCTTCGGGCGGGTTATTTATTGGAGAGCACGGAGACAAGTGTCTCACCGCATGGTGTTTGTGCACTGGCGATTCCCTCCCGGGTACTCCTGTCTCGATCGTCAGATGACACGCGAATCAATCACGGATTCGTATCTCGTGTGCAGCATCAAGGGCAGCGCTCATTGAGGCAAGGGTTTCGTTGCCACGCGGAGGCCGTTGCTACCATCACCGCCCATGCTGGGAAACAAGTGGACAGAACGCGAAAAGGCGGGCATGCACGCCGCGGCGCAGCGGGTGGTGGAGGTTCACCATCGGCTGGCGGATTTCCTGCGCCCCGGCCAAACGCTGATCGAGGTGGATCGGTGGGTCGCCAGGACGCTGGAGGAGTTGAACTGCAGGTCGTGTTTTCTGAACTACAAAGTTGACAGGCACCCACCCTTTCCTTCGCACGCGTGCCTGAGCGTGAATGACTGCGTCGTCCATGGGACAGCCCTTGCTCACAAGGCCCCGATCAAGAACGGCGACCTGGTGAAGATCGATATCGGTGTCATGCACGATGGGTGGATCGGCGATGCGGGGTGGACCTACGTGTTCGGTGAGCCTTCACCGCTGGTGGCGAGGTTGACGGCGTGCGGGAAAGAGGCCCTTCGCCGGGGCGTGGCCACGCTCCGACCCGAGAACCGCCTGCGTGCCTTCGCCGAGGCGGTGCAGGGGCATGTGGAGAAGGAATGCGGCTTCCACTGCATCAGGAATCTCGGCGGGCACGGCTACGGACGCAAACTCCACGGCAAACCCTTTGTGTCGAACACGATCCCGGGTCCGGGGGATGCGCCCTGGGCGGAGATCAATCAGTTCTGCGCCCCGGGCATGCTGGTGGCGGTGGAGCCGATGGTGGGAGCGGGCACCGGAGACACGATGTCAAAACCCAACCCGTTCAATCCCAAACTGTCGGATTGGCCTGTCTACACCGCCGACGGATCGCTGAGCGTCCACTACGAGCACGATGTGCTGGTGACGGAGGATGGGCCGCGCGTGCTGACGCACGGGCTGGAAGATGTCAGAGACGTGATCGCGTGACCAGCAAGGCCTGACACATGGGAAGGATCGAAGACATCTTCCACGGGCTTCGTTCGCGGCAGCGGCGGGCGCTGATGCCCTTTGTGTGCGCGGGGCATCCCGCTTCGGACGGAACCGGGTCGCTGCTCGCGGCGCTGGAGCGGGGAGGAGCCTCGATCGCGGAAGTGGGTTTCCCTTTTTCCGATCCGGTCGCGGACGGGCCGGTGATCGCGGCGGCGATGCACGAGGCGATTCTGGCGGGGGTCACTCCACGGGCGGTCTTTGAGGCGGTGGCGGCGGCGCGGCCTTTGCTTGGTCTGGGGCTGGTGGCGATGGTGAGTGTTTCGATGGTGCATCGCTGCGGAGGGCCCGCGGGGTTCGCCGCCAATGCCGCGGCGAGCGGGTTCGACGGGTTGATCGTGCCCGATGCGCCGCTGGAAGAATCGGGGCCGCTCATGCGCAGCGCGGCCGAGTCTGGGTTGTGTTATTCGCATCTGATCGCTCCGACCACTCCGCCTCGGCGCATCGAGGAGTTGGCGAAGGCGAGCACGGGGTTCGTCTACCTGGTGGCGAGGGTCGGCATTACGGGAGAGCAGTCGGGACCGCCGACGGTGGCACCGGCGGTATCGCGGCTGCGGCAGGTGACAGAGCTGCCGATCGCGGTGGGCTTCGGCATCAGTTCGGCGGAGCACGTTCGCATGATCGTGAAAGACGCGGACGCGGCGATCGTGGGCAGCGCGCTTGTCAAGCGGCTCGATGTTGCCAAACGTGAAAGCCGAGACGCGTCGGCGGAGGCCGAGTCCTTTGTGCGCGAGTTGGCGGCGGGTCTGGGGCCGAGTGAGCCCGCGAAACCGTTTCAGTAACGAGGGATAGGTGTGTACTAGCTGTCGGTTGGGATGGCCGACCACGAATCGGGGCGTGAATTGATTTAAATTCAGGGTTTGAGACGGCCGCGTTGCGCATGCCGCCGCGCTACATTCTCTTGTTCCGTTTTCTTTGTTCCCATCGGCTGCTCTCACCGTGTGCAGTTCGGCGTGTCGCCGAGAGCGGTGGGGGCGGGTACACACAGGGTACACCATGAGCATCGCGACCAACGGCAAAGCGCACCACACGCACACTCACCGGCTGGAGATGCACAGCTCCCAACATACTTCGCACGCGGAGCGTGCGGAAGTGATTTTCGGGGCTGATGTCTTCAGCGAGCGCGTGATGCAGCAGCGTTTGCCGAAGGACGTCTTCAAGCGATTGCAACGGACGATCCTCCACGCCGAGGCGATCGACAACGATCTCGCGGACATTGTCGCCGCGGCGATCAAGGAATGGGCGTTGGAGAGGGGCGTGACGCATTACACGCACTGGTTCCAGCCGCTGACCGGCTCGACGGCGGAAAAGCACGACAGTTTTCTGGCTCCCGACGGCCACGGGGGCGCGATCACCGAGTTCTCCGGATCGGCCCTCGTGCAAGGAGAGCCGGACGCCAGCAGTTTCCCCAGCGGCGGCCTCCGCGCCACGTTCGAGGCCCGCGGCTACACGGCGTGGGACCCCACGAGCCCGGTCTTCATCAACCGCAACGCGGGGACGGCGACGCTGTGCATCCCCACGGCCTTTGTGAGTTGGACGGGCGTGGCGCTGGACACCAAGACGCCGCTGCTGCGGTCGATGGATGCGCTCTCGGAGCAGGCGATGCGGATCCTTCGCATCTTCGGGACCGATGCGGGGGTTTCGCGTGTCATGGCCACGGCCGGTTGCGAGCAGGAGTACTTCCTGATCGATCGGAATCATTACTTCGCGCGTGAGGACCTCTTGGCCTGCGACCGCACCCTGTTCGGGGCCAAGCCGCCGAAGGGGCAGCAGCTGGAGGACCATTACTTCGGGTCGATCCCGACGCGCGTGATCGGGTTCATGTCCGAGGTGGAACGCGACCTGTACCGGCTGGGTGTGCCGCTGAAGACACGCCACAACGAGGTCGCGCCCGGGCAGTTCGAGCTGGCCCCGATCTTCGAGACGGCCAACGTGGCCTGCGACCATCAGATGCTGGTGATGGAGGCGCTGCGTCGTGTGGCGGCACGGCACGGACTGGCCTGCATCCTGCACGAGAAACCCTTCAAGGGAATCAACGGCAGCGGCAAACACCTGAACTGGTCGATGTCGACCAACACGGGGGCGAACCTGCTCGACCCGCGCGATGAGACGCACTCGAACATGCAGTTCCTGGTCTTCCTCTGCGCGGTGATCCGCGCGGTGGACCTGCACGCCGACCTGCTGCGGGCCAGCGTGGCCTCGGCGGCCAACGACCACCGCCTGGGCGCGAACGAGGCGCCGCCGGCGATCATTTCCATTTACCTGGGTGACATGCTCTCGGACATCGTCAACCAGTTGGAGAAGGGGCACGCCAAGAGCACGATCAAGGGCGGGAATCTTGATCTGGGGGCGCGAACGCTGCCGCAGATTCCGCGGCACACCGGCGATCGCAACCGTACCAGCCCCTTCGCGTTCACCGGGAACAAGTTCGAGTTCCGCGCTGTCGGTTCGTCGCAATCCGTCGGCTGGCCCGCGACGGTGCTGAACACGATTGTCGCCGAGAGTTTGGACTTTGTCGCCACACGGCTGGAGAAGGACACCGCGGGCAAGAGCGGCGAGGCCAAACTCCAGTCGGCGGTACGCGGTCTGTTGCAGGAAATCATCAAGAAGCACAAGCGGGTGCTCTTCGACGGCGACGGCTACACCGCCGAGTGGCATCAGGAGGCGGCGCGCCGGGGGCTTCCCAACTTCCGAGAGTCCGTGGCCGCCCTGTCGGTCATCGGCCAGAAGAAGAATATCGATCTTTTCAAGAAGTACCGTGTCCTCAAGAAGGAGGAAGTCGAGAGCCGCGAGCACATTCTCATCGAGAAGTACATCAAGCAGGTACTGATCGAGGCCGAGACGGCGCTGGTGATGGCCCGGACGCAGATCCTGCCCGCGGCGGTGCGTCAGCAGACCGAACTGGCCCGCGCCGTCGAAGCGACGGATGCAGCCGGGGCGGATTCGGGCGAGACACGCACAGCGCTCGACGACTTCCTGGGGGTTGTCCACAATCTTCGCAACGCGATCACCACGCTCGAAGAAGCGGTGGAGGCCGACCACAACGGCGACATCCACGCGCACGCGAAACACGTGCGCGACGCGGTGCGGCCGGCCCTCAACGCCCTGCGGGATGCGGGCGACGCCACAGAGACCTACGTCGCGGCGGACCTGTGGCCGCTGCCTTCGTACAGGGCGATGCTCTCGATCAAGTGATCGGTGCATGGCCGCGCGACGATCGACACCGGTCGAAATTCATGATCCCGCCCCGCGCACCGCGCGGGGCGGTTTGTTGATGGAGGCGGGCTTATCCTCGCTCCCTGTGATCGGGCTTGTGCTCCTGCTGGCGGCCGGACTCGTGCTCGCGTGGCTCTCGATGGTCGCGTGGACATACCACGCCCTGACACACCCGCCCCGCCGAACATACGCAAGCGCGGTTGCGCGTGGCAGGCCGGGCACGCCGCTCGAGTTGCCGGGCAAGTCCCTCACGTTCACGGAGTGGACCGTTCGGGTCGATGGGGATGGTCTGCCGGTTTGGGATATCGTCGGGGAAAATCCCGCTGGGCCGACGATCATCCTGACGCACGGCTGGGGAGATTCCCGGATCGGCGCGTTGTCAAGAATGGCCTCACTCGCGCCGCTCGCCTCGCGTCTGCTGGCGTGGGACATGCGCGGGCACGGGGATGCGCCGGGAAGGTGTGCTCTCGGGCTGCGTGAAGCAGCGGACCTTGCCGCGCTCCTCGAGCGAGTTAGTGGGGATGTGGTTCTTTTCGGGTGGTCGCTGGGGGCCGGTGTGTCGATCACGGCAGCGGTGAACGCGGGAGAAGGGGGGGGCGGCCGAGCAAGGATCATCGGTGTGATCGCCGAGGCTCCGTACCGGCTGGGCTTGACTGCGGCAAGGAATGTGATGCGGGCCTGGGGCTATCCGTACCGAGCAACGCTGCCACCCGCGCAGTGGTTGGTCGGCCTGCGTGAATTGGGCCGTGCCGCGGCACTGAACGATGAGGCCTTCGACCGGGCGGCGCTCGCCCGACGGTTGCGTGTGCCTCTGCTGGTGCTGCACGGTGAAGCGGACCCGATCTCACCGCCCGCAGACGGGCGAGACATCACCTCCGCCGCCCCGCGCGCCACGCTGGTCATGGTGCACGGCGGGGAGCATCATGGGCTGTGGACGGAGCAACGGACGGCGGAAGTGTGCGAGAACTCCGTAGTGACATGGCTGTCGGAGGTCACGACAGGAACCGGATCACGGCTCGGATAAAGTTGCCTCATGGAACTGGGCGAGTTTCTGGAGCGTTTCAAGGCTCAACACTGGCGCTGTGGCGCGCGGTTAACAAGTGTGGAGTTCGGATTCGGGCGCACCCTGGAGCTCTACTTCAGAGTGCTTCTCGTTGGCGGCGGTGCCTCGCCCAGGGGAGTTCATGAGCTGAACTTCAGGGGTGACTCACTGGATTTGCGGGTGCTGGCGGAAGGCGCCGAAGATTGGCACTTTGTGCCCGAACACACGCTGCTCGAAGGGACATGCGAGATCGAACTGGTCGAACAGCATGAGCGGCTGACGCGAGCCTACCTCGAATCCCTGGACTGTGAGGGTGATCGAACGTGTTATCCCGATCGGGTGGTGATGTTGCAGTTCGGCTCTGTGTGGGTCGTCGCGGAGTCGTTCGATGCTGTGTGGATCGAGAGGTATAGAAAACGGTCAGAGTTTCATGACGAGTTCGGCTGAGCTTGTGCGCCAGTGATGACTCCGCGGACAACTGTTGATCACAGAAAGGAGAGGAGGGTTGGTCGGTGCATGCTGTGATCGTGGTGCACGATCGCGTGGACGAGCGCAGCGGCCTTCCGGGCATGGACTCGTTGAATCGCCATCCACTTCGGTTTTTACGGACCGCGGCACGATCCGTCTTCCTCTGAAACGCATCAACCAGAGACTCAGTCACGCGACTCAAGCACCACCAACCCCCGAGCGATGGCCAACTCCAGGTCCGGGCAGACATTGGCGGGTTGAAGCAAGTCATCGGCCCTCGCCGCCAGAATAGTCCGGTACTGCGCCTGGGTGACCCCCGCCAGGATCAGGGTCCGCCCCGATGCCGCGAGCCGCGCCGCGAGGGACCGCAGTTCCAGGGCCGCGTTGTCGTTGAGTTCCGTCAGTTCCTCGAGATCGAGAATCATGACCCGCGCAGCGCGGGGCAATCGCTCGGCCCATCGCAGCAGGTCGGGCAGACGGTGAACCTTGCCGCGCCGGTGCCGCCCGCGCTTGAGATGATAAACGGCGATGGACTCGGGCAGTCCGTGCTGCTCGCCGAACAGGCCGGATCGTTCGATCTCGCAGATCGGCGCGCGGATATCCATGACGATGATCCACAGCAGAAGCGCGACCGGGGGCGTCATGCTCCAGCGGGGGAAGGAATCGTGCGCCAGCGTCCCCAGCCCGGCGCCGAGCGCGAATGCCCCGACGATGCACCCCAGCAGCAGCACGTGCCGCGCGAGCGGGTGGGCCTTGAGCACCCGCCCGATGCCCGAAGCACGCAGCGAGCCGTCGGCCCGCCGGTCTTTGAGGTCGTAGAGCAACTGGACCGATTCACTGCCGAGATCGGTCAGGACGCCGGTCAGGTGCGTCGTGCGGATCACCCCGCCGGAGATGCGGGTGATGGTCGCGTTCTGAAGGCCCATGGCCGCGGCGGCGAGCCCGGTGAGCTGCCACAAGGTTGAACCGGTGACGATGCCTTCGGTCTCGTGCAGTTCAATGCCCAGCGCGAAGAGGCTCAGGAGTGAGGCTTGAATGGTGATGGGAAGGACATAGATCGACTGCCACCCGCGCCGCCGCCCCGTCTCGGTGACTAGCCCGGACACCGCCGCGCCAAGGACGAACAGCGCGAGGATAAAGAGCATGAACCCCGCCGCGGGCCAGGAACCCTCTGCCACATCTCGGCCGAGGTTGCTCGCGGTGCCGGTCATGTGACTCGTGACCGTGCCGCAGGTGAGGATGGTCAGGATGTTGGTGTACCCCGCGACCCACGCGAGAGAGAGCGCGAGGCGGGACTGTTGCGAGAACGAGTGAGCCTGAGAAGCGAACATCGGGTATGAAGACCCGAATGATAGTGCGTGCAACACGAACAACAGGGCCGCATATACCCGGTCGCGTGTGTCGAGTGCTTCACGACATCGTTCGACCCTGTCATGCAACTACAAAAGAAACAAGGAGTTGACCGACCCGGCTACTACGAGCGTTGTTCGATCGGCGTGTACGCCACCGCGTGCGGACCTTTGTAATCCACGTCGGGGCGGTAGAGGCGGTTGTCCGCGAGTTGCTCGAGGATGTGAGCGCTCCATCCGCCGATGCGCCCGACGACGAACATCGGCGTGAAGAGGTCCAGCGGCAGACCGATGCAGTGGTAGGTCGTCGCGGAGTAGAAATCGACATTCGGATAGATGCCCTTGGCGGCGACGGCGTTGGCCATGGTCTTCTCGATCGCGGCGGACTTCTCGTACAAAGCGCTGTTGCCGGTGTCGTCGGCGAGTTGCTTCGCCAGCACCTTGAGGTGCGTGGCCCTCGGGTCGTAGGACTTGTAGACCCGGTGGCCGAAGCCCATGATCTTGTCCTTCCTGGCGAGTTTGTCGAGGACGTACGCCTCCGCCGCGGCGACGGAGGGGATCTCGTTGAGCATGACCATCACGCCCTCGTTGGCCCCGCCGTGGAGCGGGCCGCGCAGCGAGCCGGTGGCGGCGGTGATGGCCGAATAGATGTCGCTGAGGGTCGAGATGACGACGCGGGCGGAGAAGGTGGAGTTGTTGAGGCCGTGGTCGGTGTGGAGCACCAGGCACACGTCGAGCGCCTTGGCCATCGTGGGCGTGGGGCGCGTTCCGTTGAGCATGTAGAGGAAGTTCTCGGCCAGCGGGAGATTGGCGTCGGGCCGGACGAGCGGCTTGCCCTGGCGGTGGCGGTGGAAATAGGCGAGAATGGTGGGGGTGCAGGCCAGGAGGCGGGTGGCCTTCTCTCTCACGCTCGGCAGGTCGGTCAGGTTGGGTTTGGCATCGAACATGCCCAGGGCCGAGATCAATGTGCGGATGGCGTGCATCGGCTGGGCCTCTTTGGGGAGGCGTGCGATCATCTGCTCGATCTCCGCGGGGGGATCGTACAGGGAACGGATCTTGGACGAGAAGTCCCCGAGTTCGCCGCGCTTGGGGAGGCGGCCGTTCCACAGGAGAAAGACGGTTTCTTCAAAGGTGGAGTGAGTGGCGAGTTCACCGATGGGAATGCCGACGTATTCGAGCACGCCCTTTTCGCCGTCGATGAACGACATCTTGGTTTCGGCGGCCACGACGCCTTCGAGGCCTTTGGAGTACGACGCCATCTCGGATGTTCCTTCCGGTTCGCTGGGAACCACCACCTGTAGTCTCGCCGCCCCGCACCGGACGGATCCACGCCGCGCCGGGGGGCTGCGGGCCAATGATAGGTGCCGCCCGCCGTGCGATACGGCGGATCGGAGCGGAAGTCGCTCCAATTTCCACCAACAGCCATCGGAAACACACCCGTGCCCCGAACCCGAATCAAGATCTGCGGTATCCGTGATGAAGCGGCCTTGCTGGCGGCGGCGAAGGCCGGGGCGGATGCCGTCGGGTTCAACTTCGTCCCCGAATCTCCCCGGTACATCGACCCGGATGAAGCCTTTGGCATGTGCGGGCTCCTGCCCCCCTTTGTGGCAACGGTGGGGGTAGTGGCCGACCCGACACCGGACAGTTTCGCCGACCTCGAGGAGGCTTGCCCCACCACGCACACCCAAATGCACGGGAAGGAGAATGAACGAATCGCCAAGGCATGCGGGCCGGACATCATCAAGGCGGTACGTTTTGATCCAGCCACGATTGCCACCGAACTGGCGAGGTGGGATCGGTGCGAGGATGTCTTCGCCGTTCTGGTCGATGGGGCCTCTGGCGGGTCGGGGGTCGCGTTCGATTGGTCGCTCCTGGTCCCGCACCTGGCCGCCGTGACCAAGCCGATCATCCTCGCCGGGGGCCTGAACCCGATGAACGTGGGCGAGGCGATTCGAGCGGTCAGGCCCTACGCGGTGGATGTGGCGAGCGGTGTGGAGCGGGAACGGGGCGTGAAGGATCCCGACTTGATCGCGGCGTTCTGCGAGGCGGTGCGTCGCGCCGACGGCGGGTAAGGGTCATTCGGGTGCCGCGGCGGCGAGTTCGGCGCAGTGCTGCGGCGAAAGCCCGGCCACTTCGATGATGCACGAAGCGAGTTCGCGGTACAGTGGATCCCGATCCCTCCAGACACGCTCGATTTCGGTGAGTGGGTCTCCACCATGGATGGGTGGTCGATCGAGTGGATCGGCCCCCGACAGACGCCGACGCAACTCATCGGGTGAAGCACGAAGGTACACGATGCGAGCCGGGGCTGCACGAAGCATGTCAGCAGCGCCGGGAGCGGTGGGAGTTCCGCCGCCGAGCGACAGGACCATCGATGGGCGGGCGAGTTGAACGGCGAGTTCCGCGGCCTCGGCCTCGCGGAACCTGGTCTGACCGTGCTTTTCCCAGGCATCACGCACATTCGCGGATCCCAGGCGACGGGCGGTGCAGTGATCCAGATCGGTGAAGGGAAGCGAAAGCGCCCCGGCGGCAAGGGGGCCGACCGTGGTTTTTCCGCTTCCTCGCAGACCGATGAGGATGAGGTGCATCAGTCTGTGAGGGTACGTCGAGTTGAAAGGGGGTGCGCTGATGACCGCGGCATTGGTCTTACCATCAACGGCATTCCATCGCCATCATGCACAGTTCCCCGGCGCACACCATCGACCTGCTGATCTTGACCGCCGCGAATGCTGCGCAGGCTGCCGGGTATGAGGCTCAACTCGCCGCACGGGAACGGACCGGAGGCTTGTCAGGCATCGGCGGGTGGATGGTCCTGCCCGATCCGCGCGGAGCGAGGGTCGGTTCTGGCGCGGCGACCCTGCTTGCATTGGCCTCCGCGGCGAGGCGATTCGGCGGTGTGACCAGACTGGCAGCACGGAGCGTGCTGATCCTGCACAGCGGCGGGGACAGCCGGCGTCTGCCCGCGTACGCGGCTCAAGGAAAGATCTTTGCCCCGCTGCGGGAAGGACGCAACGCCGCGCTGTTCGATCTGCTGCTCGATGATCTTCGGAAGGTGATGCCGCCCGACCGCATCCTGATCGGCGCGGGAGACCTTCTCTTGAACGTGTCGCGAGAGTCGGGGCTTGACCTCGGCGGGCCTGGAGTGGTCTGCGTCGCCAAGCCGGACAGATACGAGCGTGCCTCGCGGCATGGCGTGTTCATCGCGGATGTCAGGGGCAAGGTGACGGGTTTTCTTCAGAAACCCACGCGCGAAGCGGCGAGGGCTTCCGGGGCGATGCGGCCCGATGGAACGCTGCTCGTTGACACGGGGTTGGTCTCGCTGGATGCGAGTGTGGCCTCGGAGTGGCTCACACGGGCGGGGTGTGACCGCGGGGGCGTGGTGCGCCGTCGTTCGCTCCTGGCCCGGATGGCCGAGGCCCGCTCTCCGCTGGTGGACCTGTACGAGCACATGCACATGGCGCTCGTGCCGGGCGTGACAGAAGTGGAGTATCTTGCACGCGTGAACACCGACGGTGCGCAAGCGGCAGCGCTCCGAGACGTGTTCGCGGTGGTGGGAGGGCCGGCGCTCCGCGTGGCGGTTGCGCCATGGTGTGAGTTTCTGCACATCGGCTCGACGACGGAGTACCTGAGTGTCGTTCGATCGCCGAAGATGGCGGGTGGCGAGTATAAGAACGCAGCCGCCGGGCTGTTGCTCAACTCCGCCGGGTTTGGATTGGGGTATACACCGCCGCGAGGCGGCGTGGTCGAGTCGTGCCTGGGCGGACCGGGAGGGGTGCGGGGCCTGGGTGTGAATCTGGTGGTCGGGCTGCCCCGGGTCCGACGGGTGAGGCTCTCGAAAGGGGCGGGCTTGGTCGCGCTGCCCATCGGCGCGAGGCAGTGGACGGTGATCGCCTTCGGCGCCGGAGACGACTGCAAGACGCCCGCTCCGCGGGGCGGTACGTTCATGAGTCGGACGTTGCACCATGTTCTCCGGGTCAGCGGTCTTGCTACAAATCGGGTCTGGGATCTCCGCGCTGACGGTTCGCTCTGGAGCGCGAAGTTCTGGATCATCGGCCCCTACGAACGCGCATTGAAGCACGCCCTGAGCGCTGCTTCGGGGAGAATCCCGCGGGCGACTGGGCTTCGAAGCATGGCCGAGGTGATGCCGAGGGTGAATCACGCCCGCCTGATCGCGCAGCGCGAAGCGGCAACGCGAGCGGCGCGGTTCGAACACCTGGGTCGGGACTTGATGACGGATGACACGCTCCCCGCACTCGATGTTGTGGATGAAGTTCTTACACGCACAGATGCGGCTCGGGCGCGGGCCGGTGTGCTGGCGGTGTTGGATCAGCGCGTGTCCGGTGGGCGACGGGCCCGCCTGGCGCGTGCGGTGGAACTCCTCGATGCACGGTTCCCCGTCCGGCGCGGTCCCGCGATTGATTCACTCGCGGAAGTGCGCAAGGCAGGGAGTATGCCGGTGCCGCGGCGGCATCCACCCCGTGCCGAGATCTCTCACGATCAGGTCGTGTGGGTCGCGATGCCGGTGCGGATCGACCTCGCGGGGGGCTGGACCGACACTCCCCCGATCTGTCACGACGTGGGCGGTTCGGTGGTAAACATGGCGGTAACGCTGAACGGGCAGCACCCGGTGCAGGTCGTGGTCAAGCGGCGTGAGGATAACAGGTTTCGCATCAGCAGCATCGACCTGGGGGTGTCCACGTTCATCAAGGATTCGGCGGAAGCCGGTGCGTTCAGCAACCCTCACGAGTGGACCTCGCTGGCGAAGGCAGCCCTGACGTTGTGCGGGTATTTACCGAGAGGATCACGGGTGTCACTGTCTGGGTGGGCGAGGTCGATGGGAGGCGGGCTGGACCTGACGCTCTTCTCAGCGCTCCCGAAAGGGTCGGGCCTTGGGACGAGTTCGGTGCTGGGTGCCGGGATCATCGCGGCGCTGGACCGGATATCGGGGGCTGCGTTCGATGCCGATGCCATCATGCAACGCACCAGCACGCTCGAGCAGATGATGACCACGGGGGGAGGCTGGCAGGATCAGGCGGGCGGACTCCTTCCCGGGATCAAGTTGCTGCGCACCGAACCGGGCCAACGGCAGGTTCCTGACGCAACGGTTCTCGGGCTACCGACCGGCCTGGGGGCACGGTGCCTGTTGTACTACACCGGCATGAGACGCCTGGCCCGAGACATCCTGCAGAAAGTTGTGTACCGCTACCTGGAACGCGATCGCGACAGTCTCACGGCGATCCGTCGGCTGAAGGCCGGCGCGGAGGCGATGGCCGATGCCTTGCGGAGAGCCGATACACACGGGTTCATCACTCGCATGGCCGAATACGGCGAACTGAAGCGGTCCATCGACCCCGGTTCGACCAACGAGTTGATCGAGTCGATCGTTCGTCCCATTGCCGGGCTGCTTGATGCCTACGAACTGACCGGCGCGGGCGGCGGGGGTTTTCTGTTCATGGTTGCGAAATCTCCAACGGCCGCGGCGAGCGTGCGTGCCGAGCTGGTGCGTCACCCGCCGAACGCGCTCGCGAGGTTCTTTGACTTCGCGTTGGACGAGCACGGGCCTCGGATCAGCGTCATGTGAAGAAACACTGCTAACACCCCAGTACGCGGGGGCGTCTGTATCGTGAGGCCGTGGACAATCGGCCCTCAGGAGACCGCCCATGATCCGAGTACTGCCTTTGTCCGCACTCTGCGTACTGCTCATTCTGACCGCTGGATGGGGGTTGCGGCCCGGCCCGCCGATGATCTGCGACCGGGTCGAGTGCGGCGACGTAACGAATCTCCCGCCCGACAAACCGGGTAAAGGAGAGGCCGAGAAACTTCTGGCGTCGCTGCCGTCCTTTCTGAAGGAAAGCACCTCGATCCTGGCGCATATGGAGGCACTCCGCAGGGCCGCGATTGTGCTCCAGGGCCATGCCGACGCGGAAATGAAGTTGCTCGCGGCGCTGGCCTGCCGTGCTCTGAACACCGAGGCATCCGGCAAGGGCGATGCCGCGGCGTGGTTCGATCTTGCGTTCTTCATCGGTTGTCAGAACCAGATCGGACGCCTTGACGATGACGGCGTGATCGATACCGAGGAAGGGGTGCGCGGGTTTGGCTATATGAAGAAAGCTCTTGTGCTCGCGCCCGATTCCGGCGAAATGCAGTACGGTGCAGCGCTGATGATGCACCCGGCGATGCGTTCACGCGACCACGCCATGCCAGCCAACCCGGGGCTTGGCAAGGATGTGTACGACCAGCATCTCCGGAAAGCGGCATCCATGGCCGGGCCGGGCTCGATGCTCGAGAAGAACCTTCGAACGCACATCACGCGCTGGGGAGGCAACTACGATGCCGTGAAGAGAGCGGGATGACTCGTCAGGATCATTCAGGCACGGACACACCCGATCCTCATCGATACGCCACAAGCCGCCGAACTCCCGCTTTCCCTTGCCGCCCGATCCCCAAGCCGAATTCACGCCGCTGGTCATCGCCGCGAAGCGGGGCGATGCGGCGGCGTTTTCGTCCCTCTACGACCGATTCGCGCCCATGGTCTACGCTCATCTCCTGACACGGCTCTCGCCACCTGATGCCGAAGATGCCGTGCAGGAAGTCTTCGTCTCGGCGTGGCAGAGTCTGCACACGGTGCGCGATCCGGGTGCGTTCGTGGGCTGGCTTCGCGGAGTGGCGGCGAACAGGGCGGCGGACATTCATCGAAGGCGCAAGTCCAGACCCGCGCTGCGGCTGGATGTTGATCCGGCAACGAGCGAGACGCGGCGGGCCGAACACGAGGACGCCCTCGCTGTCCTCCGAACGATTCTGGAACTGCCCGAGGCGTACCACGAGCCGCTCATTCTGCGGCTGGTCGCGCAACGATCCGGGCCTCAGATCGCCGCGGCGTTAGGCATGACGCACGGATCGGTGAGGGTGAACCTCTCGCGCGGGTTCGCCATGCTCGCCGAGCGGCTGGGCGCACTCAAACAGGAGGTGGGGCCATGAGCCGCACGCCGCACGAGCAGCCCGGGTCCGGCGGCGAAGCGCACGAATCCGCGGTGGACTATCTCTGGGATCCGACTTCACCGCCGGAGGATGGTGTGGTGGCGGTCGAGCGGAGGCTAGCTCCGCTCGTCTTGGCGTCGCGTCCGCTGGTGGTGCCCGCACGGCGATCCGCGTGGCGATGGGCACTCCCGCTCGCCGCGGCGGTGCTGATCGCCGCTGCCATCGGGTTGTATCTCATTCGTCCGTCCGTGCCGGCGCAGCTGGGATCGTGGGCGATTGAATCCAAAGCAGGGAGTGTCGGCTTCTCGCACGCAACGAACTCCGATGATGCTCCGCTGCATGTACTCACAACCGACAACGGGGCGTACGTGGTGTTGACGGATGCCGTGGGCCGCCGAGTCCGTCAGGATGAGCACACGCGGCTGGTCTTCTCAGAGAGTGGGTTATCGCTCGAAGAAGGTGAACTGTTTGTTGAGACAACCCGCGGGGCCACGCCGCTGGGCATCCGGCTGGCAGATGGGGATCTCGTGACGATCGGGCCGGGTGCCGCGGCAATGATCAGGCGGGAGAAGAGCGGGGCGTTCCGTGTCGTGCTCAAGACGGGTGAGGCGAGGCTGTTCGATGGACGCGGCACGACGTACCGCGTTCCTGCCGAAGCGGTGTGCGAAGTCGTCCCCGGCGTGGGGTCGATGGCACCTCATTATTACGATGCGCCGAGAACGCTTCTCGGCGGCCTTCGCTCCCTCGAACTCTCGATGTCGAACTCGTCCAAAGCGCCCGGCATCGATGAATCCGTCGCCGTCATACTGAAGTCCGCCAGACCACGCGATGCGATGACTCTCTGGAACCTGTTGCCCAGGGTCGGCGGCGAAGCACGCAAACGCATCGCGGAGCGTCTTGCATTTCTGGCGCCGTCCGCGACAAAGGAGGCCGGGCAGGGCCTTCAAACGGCTGATCCGGGCGCGATGGAGGCCTGGTGGCGTGCCGAGTTCCCGGATCGGTGATGGTGCGAGGCGGTCCCGATCAGCTCGGCAGCGTGCAATGATTCGGGATGCACGTGCTTCCCCGGGCATGCCGAACTCCCGTTGTTCGTGGGATATGGCCAACCGGGGTCCTTCTTCTGCGCCTCATCGTTCCGCTATGGTGCATGACGGGCGCGGCTCACGCGCAGATGTCCGGAGAAGCCGGGGCCAGGGTTCGTCCGATCACGCGTGAAGAAGTGAATGCGTACGCCGCGATGCTTCAACTCGATCCGCAGCAGAAGTCTGCGGTGAAGGAGCTGCACCGGGGGTATCTGGCTTCCATTCGTGCGGCGATGAAGGATGGGAATACCGCATGGCGAGCGTGCGGAGATGAGCCTGAACCGACCAGGAAGGAGCGATGTCGTGCCGAGGCGCTCATGAAGTTTGTGGGCGCGGCACGAGCGTCGGAGTCGGGGTGGTTCGCCGATGTCGGCGCGGTTCTCCGTTCAGAGCAGTCGGCCTTGATGGAGCGTGTAGCGATGGCGCGCGCGAGAGAACTGGCCCGTCGGCACACCATCGCCGGCGGTGCACGGGCCGACCCCGATCTCATCATCGCGCAACTGGGGGTTCCCCGCACGGGGGCCGTGGCCGAGGCGCTGGACGAGTGCGCAGCGCAGGTGGATCGGCACGCGAAGGCCCAGGTGCGTTTGATGCAACGGCTCTTCGAGATGGTGGATGCCAACCGGGTCGAGGGAAGGCAGAACGACCCTGCCGACCTCTCACGATTGATTCGCGAACTCGGCGAGGAATCGTTCAAGGTGCAGGACATCAATGCGAAAACGCTCCGACAGGTGATGGACGTGGTGCCCGAGGAGCGGCGTGACGACATCGCGCGGGCCGCGAAACGGCTGAGTTTTCCCACGGTGTACGCCCCCACGCCGTTCGAGGGGACCCTCTCACGCGCGCTGCGGTTGGCGGATCTTTCGGCCGATCAGCGGGCCGAACTCGAAGCGCTCGGTACACGCCACGCCCGCGAGGCGGACTCGGTGCGTTCGGTCTGGGCAGGGGCGGTGGGGGAGCAGCAGCGACGCCTGGCCGACCTGGGGCTGGTTGCCCTGGCGACGCTCGGGGAAGCCTCGCGGGACGTGACCGAGAGTCACACTCGGATGCGTGATCTTGATGCCAGAAGCATGGCGAGGCTGACCTCGCTTCTCACGGACGATCAGCGTGCTGCGCTTGGCGTGCCGGATAAACCCACCGAGATGAACACCCTGCGGGACATGCTCCCCGAGATCGGCAAGGATCAGGAGGCAACGGAGCGCGAACTTGCAGAGGGTGGTTCTCCGTAGCGGGTCGGATCAGGCTCGGGTGACCGGCTCGGCGAAGTGAATCTCGATGTACCGGGCGATGTAATCAACAATGGACTCGGCCTCGGGGATATCCGGGTTGCTGGTCTCGCCCATCGGTTCGAAGCGCATCCCCTTGAAGCGGCTGACGGCGTCACGCACGCTCAGCCCGTGCTGGATGGAGAGGCTGAAGGCGCGGCAGAAGGCCTGGCACATCCCCGAGAGGGTCGAGCCTTCCTTGCTCATCTTGAGGAAAATTTCGCCAGGACGCCCATCGGGATAAAGACCGATGGTGAGGTAGCCTTCGTGCCGTCCGATGCTGAACTTGTGGGTGACGGACTCGCGGGTAACGGGCAATGACTGGCGGGCGACGAGCATGAGTCTGGCTTCCTGCGGAGATGGCGTCGCGCGTTCCTGCGCGACGGCAGAGGGGACGGACGGCCCGGTACGCAACTCGCTTCCTGTGATCGGGCCGGACGAGTGTACCCCGCCCGGGCGAGCGCTTCCCCTATCGGCGTGCGACGGGTCCGGCGACCATTTTATTTGCTTCCTGTCCATGGCATTGCCGCTCCCACCCTGTCATTGCGCGGCCGCGCGGGCGACCTGCTTCGCCAGGTAGTCGGCGATTTCTCGCAGTGTAAGCCCCGCGAACTGCGGCACCAGGTCCGCCGGAAGGGTCTCACCATCGGCCATCTGACGGGAGAATCGCTTGTAGGCTGTGATGATCGTGGAGTGATTGTCACGCCCGGTGGCCCGCGAGATTTCCGGGAAACTGAGCGTCGTCAGCGTGCGACAGAGGTAGGCTACCAAGGCCCGTGCGGCGACGACCCGGGGATGCCGGACGCGCTGCATGAGGTCCGTGACTTCCACTTTGAACGCGCGGCAGACCTCCACGATGACGACCTCGGCGGCGATGGGTTTGCGGGGGCGCGGGGGGTGCTCGGGAAGGCTCTCGGCGTGTTCCGCCTCGGTCTTGAGTCCTAAGGCTCTGCGCACGAGGTGGAGGCCGATCCGCCCACCCGGGGAGGAGAGTTCGGGGAGCAGGCGGTGGACGGCATCGACCTGGTGCAGCAGCCCCTCGATCTCGCGCACCGATCCTCCGAACCCGCCCAGCGATCCGATGGCGCGCTCGGTTCGATCGGCGATGAGGTCTTCGGCGGCCGGCTCCAGTTCGAGGCCGCGACGCTGAGCCAGGTGCCTTACAAGTCGTCCGCGCAGCGTTCGATCCGGGGGATCGATCTTCACAACCACGCCCGCGAGAAAGCGGGAAACGAGGCGGTCGTGGAGTTTGCGGATCTCGCGCGGGTGCTCATCGCTGGCCAGGACGATCCGTGCGCCCTCCAGCCCGGCCGCGTCCAGGGTGTGGAGGAGTTCGGTCTGCGTCGCCTCTTTGCCGCCGAAAAAATGAACATCATCGAGGCAGAGAAGTTCGACCTTGCGGTACGTGCGACGGAATGCTTCGAGGCGGTTGGCCTTGATCGCCGCGATGAACTCGTTGGTGAAAGCTTCGGCGGTGGCGTAGCGGACGATCGTTTCGGGTCGCCGCTTCGAGAATCCGTCGGCCACGGCGTGAAGCAGGTGTGACTTCCCCATCCCGCAGCGTGAATGAAGGAACAGGGGAGGGGCGACGCAGCTATCTTCAACCAGACGCACGGCCGCGGCGTGAGCGAGTTTGTTGGATATCCCGACCAGAAAGTTGGTGAAGGTCAAGGCCTGTTCCGCCGGCGTTGACTTTCCCTTCGGTGCTGAACGTGCTCGAGTCGGGCGTGCCGCGGCGTGGTCCGTGCCGAAAGGCTGCCGGTCTACGTGGAACCGAACCTCGGCCCCCGGTCGCGAGACGAGTTCAGGAGCCACACGCCTGAGAACTCCGCCGAATCGTTGTTCGAGCAGTTGGCCCGAGAGCGCGGAAGCCACGACGATTTCGAGGTTTCCTTCCGCGATGCGCACACGTGCCTGTCCGTCGAAATAGCGTTCGACCGCCTCCTCGCCCGCGCCCTGCGCCAGAACGTGACGTAGCCGCGAGACCAGTGAATGAGATGGATGAGGGGTGAGTTCCGTGCGAGGCGCATGCCGCGGATCCAACGCATGGTGAACTGACACGGGGAGCACCTCGCTCGCAATCTGGTGGCCATGGCCCGATCCGGTGTCGGGGCCGTCGTCGGACAACGACGGCCCGCCCCACACCCGTGCAGGAAGTTGCACGATCGTGGGGCGCTGCGGACCGGGCCGAATACGGTGAACGAGTCCTTCACCACGGGCATCGCGCGCGACATCCTCCGCCGCTTCGCGGCGCGAGAACGTGCCCCATGTGTATCCATCCCACGATACGGGCCCGCGTGATGCCGACCCGCTGCGATGCGATCTCAATCCCGACGGCCGAATCCATGGCCGATTTCCGTCATCAATCCGGCAACGACTCCGCCGAGCGGTCACCTACATACGGGCCGTCAACAGTGTCGTTTACCGAAGCCAAAAGATATCTGAAACCCGGCGACGAAGCAAGAGAAAAAATCCTTGTACGATGGGGCCGCG
>ERZ761603.756-NODE-756-length-26014-cov-38.345391_pt1 | contig 26014 bp, 21 predicted proteins | sample MGYA00511879_ERZ761603 | MGnify/ENA primary metagenome ERZ761603 (study PRJEB28899, sample SAMN02850040) | bioreactor sludge metagenome | biome: EBPR Sludge; feature: EBPR Bioreactor; material: flocular biomat | place: Australia: Thorneside Wastwater Treatment... | reverse complement strand
CGGCATACGAGATTACAAGGTGACTGGAGTTCAGACGTGTGCTCTTCCGATCTCCAGAGCTTCGAAACAAGTAGCCCGCCGATCACCCAATCGATCCGTCTTGCAAAGCTCCATCCCTCATCACTCGCCTTCAGCTCGCGCTCTGGCCGCATACGCGATCGCCGCGTGCGTGCTCGGCACCGCTTGGTTCCTCTCGATCACCACAGCGATTGGTTGGACCGGATCAGGCACCAGCGTCGCCATCGCCAGAGGGGCCGTCGTCCTCGCAAGAGGTCAATACGCTGGTCTCGATGGTGGGTTCGGTCCCGCCGGCTGGTCGATCTGGCGCCCCGCGCCGACCTCCGGCGAGGTTTCTCTGTACTGGGATGTCCCTCTCGCTCTGCCTTCCGCCGAGACTATTCCCCCCGCCGCCGGGTGGCGTGTCTCTTGCCCGCTCTGGCCTCTCCCGGCTATCGTGGCGATCGGATGCGTCGTCATGACCTGGCGACGAGCAACCTTCAAGCCCCATGGCACGTGCCCTTCGTGCGGTTACTCGCTCCACGGGCTCCTCGCAGGCTCGGCCTGCCCGGAGTGCGGGCTCGCACGCAGTTGAGCGACAATGCTCGCTCCCTGACCTCGATCGAGCTTACAGCCCGACCTCCCGCAGCAGTCCCGCCACCTCGACGGGGCTGCCGCTGCGCGCGCTCCGCCGCACGGCCTCCATCACGCAGAACGTCTCCACGCCCTCCTCCAGCCCAGGCGACGCCTCCCGACCCTCGATAATCGCCGTCGCGAAATGGTCCGCGTAGTTCGCGAATTCGCCGTAGTGCATCCCGTGCACCTCGCTGTTGAAGTAGTAGTGCCGACCGGCGTACAGAAAGTCCTCCGTCACCTCCGCCCCGTCCTGCGCCAGGTACGTGTACTTCATGTCGTGATACTGCGCCCGGCTCGTGCTCCTGCTCCCGTACACCATCATCTCGATGCAGTTTCGCGCCGTCGGCAGTTCATGACACCCATAGTGCCCCATCGCCCGCCCAAGCCGCCCCTGCTCCGAGATCGCGTTCACCACGTACACGTCAGGGCCCGCCACCGCGTGCTCGCGCCCAAGCGACGACGTCATCGACATCGCCTGCACGCTCCGGATCCTTCCCAGATACCACCTCACCAGATCGATCGGGTGGCTCAGCCCCAGGAACACCCAATCCGTCTCCTTCGACACCCACGGGCTTTTCTGGTAGTACCAGTCCATCCTGTGGATGTAGTGCGCGTCCACCAGCTCCGCCTCGCCCATCTCCCCTCGCTCGAACGCCGCTCGCTGCCGACGGAACGGCTCGAAGAACCGCGTGCTCTGACCCACCAGCAGCCGACGCCCGCTCCGACGCCCCGCCTCCAGAATCCGCCTCGCATCCTCGAAGCTGTTCACGATCGGCTTCGTGCAGATCACGTGCTTCCCCGCCTCAAACGCACGCACGATCTGCTCCCCGTGCACGCTGTCGGGCGTGTAGATCGCCACCACGTCCACCTTCGGGTGCTTCAGCAGCTCTCCGAAGTCGTTCGTGTACATCAAGTCCGGCAATTCAGACCGGCTCGCCGCCAGCTTCTCCTCGCTCAGGTCGCACCCCGCCACCGGGTAGATCGCCGACGTCCGGTTCATCGCCAGCAGCAGCGTCCGCCCCTCGTGAAGACCAACCACGCCAAGCCCCAGCGCCCTGGGGTGCCTCGGCTTCTCGACAATCGGCAACGTCCCCGGCACATGCTTCAAGAAGCCCATGATCAGTCCTCCTCGCGGCCCACAACACCCCGCCGCGATCACAGTACCCTGTGCGCATGCTCAGCGCACTGCTCTGCCTTGCCTTCCTAAACCCGGCCGCCAGCCAGCCCCTGCCCGCCACCGATTGGATCACCACCGGCCCGGATTGCGACCGTTTCGACGCGGGCGACCTCAACGCCGACAGCGTCCCAGACCTGCTCACCATCAACCGCCATCGCGATCTCTGCGCCTCTCTCACCGTGCTGGGTCTCAAGGCCTCCAGCTGGGCCGTCCTTGCTCCAGACCTCTCCCCAGACGCCGTCGCCATCGTCGCCGGCGATCTCGATCCCTCCGCGCCAGGCCCGGAAGTCCTTGTCGTCGAGCCCGCTCGCGTCGTCCTGCTCACCAACCTCGCCAACAACACCTTCACCACGCGCACCGCTGTGCCCGCACCCGCGGGATCCACCTTCCGCGCCGTCGCCTCACAAAACCCCATCGAGATCGCCTGCTCCGACGGCTGGCGCACCGTCGACATCCGGGCCGGCGCGGTCATGCTCTCCCCGCCATCCCCGCCCAAGCTCATCGAGCCCGAGCCGCCCATCTCCATTACCCCGCCGCCCTATTCCCCCGACGCCAGGAGCACCCTCCGCTTCACATCCCCGCTCGGCCCCGCCGGCGGCCGCCTTGCGTGGGAAGTCTTCGAGACAACTCGCCCCTCGCCCCATCGCGTCGTCCGCGTCGCCGTCGCCGAAGGGCTCCCCGGCGATCGAGACGCCGACGGGCTTTCCGACGCCGAAGAGGCACTCATCGGCTCCAACCCCGCCGACCGCGACACCGACGCCGACGGCCTGCCCGACCCCTGGGAAGTCAAAGGCCTTCCGCGGTCCATCCCGCTCGGCGATCTTCTCGCCAAGCCCCGCTCCGCCGAACGCCTCGCCCAGCCCTGGGGCGCATCCGCCGACAACGAACTGAGCCCAACGCGCCAGGACGTCATCTGCGCTCTCTCCTACTTCGAAGGCGTCGACCCCGCCCAGTTCCGCCGCGAGATGGTTCAGGTCCAGCGCGTCTACCGCGACCTCGACATCGCCAACCCCGACGGCTCCACCGGGCTCTTCGTCCACTTCATCGAGCTCCCGGGATTCGTCCCCAAGGCCGACCACGCCATGCCCTGGTGGGACATCGGGCACAAGTACTTCTCCAAAGACCGCTGGGGCATCATGCACTGGATGCAGATCACACCCGGCGGCGGCGGCCAAAGCAGCGAGACCGGCTTCATGGGCGGCTCGGGCAACGGTTGGCACGTCTTCGCCCACGAGTTCGGGCACCAGCTCTCCCTCTCACACACCGGAGACTCCGCCCCGGCCTGGTGCCCCCTCTACACCTCCATGATGTCCTACGCCTTCTCCTACCAGTTCGACGGCGATCCCGCCAAAGTCCACTTCAGCCGCGGCAGGTTCGCCGAGACCACGCTCCTCGAATCCGCCCTCACCGAAAGACTTCCCTACCCCCACGCCGACCTCGCCTACCTCGCCAAGTGGCCCTTCCGCTTCACCCTCGCACCAGACCCCAACAACCCCAACGCCACGCTCATCGACTGGAATCAGAACGGCGCCTTCGACGAAGGCACCATCCAGGCCGACATCAACTACGGCAGCTCCACCCACGCCGGCACACGCCGAACCCACGAACTCATCGGCTCCGCGCCGAGCCTCGCCACCATCGGCGACACCGCCGTCCTCGCCGCCCTCCTCCACAATCAATCCGCCGTCACGCTCAAGACCTATCTCGGCGAGGAAAGGTGGACGCCCCCGATCCCCGTCGCCGCTTCCGCAAGCCGCAATGACCCCGTCCTGGTCGGCGGGCCGGACTTCGGCGTCCTCTTCGTCCGCCGATTCAACGAATGGGCCTTCGCCCGCGTCCCCGCGCCCGGTTCGCCCGGCGCAGCCGCCGCCCCCGCCGGCGACCTCACGCCGCTGCCTTCCCTCCCCCTCGTCGACCTCTCGGGCATCCGCATCGGCGACCGACTGCTGCTCGTCTCACGACGCGACGATCACTCCCTCGAACGCCGCTGGCTCTCCTTCGGCCCCGCGCCCGCCTTCGCCCCGACCCTCTCCGACCCCGCCCCACTCCCCGCCGCCTCCATGGTCCCCCCCGGGCTCGCGATCAACCTCGCCGACTGCACCCTCACCATGGTCCACAGCGACCGCGGCGAGAAATCCGGCCCCTTCTGCATGCGCGTCTCCACATTCCGGATCGCCGCCGACGACCTCACACTCCTCGACCAAACCTGGACCCACAACGGCAACACCAACCACTGCACCTCGCGCCCCGTCCCCGTCTACCACCACGTCGGCGGCAAGCCCCAGCTCGTCATCTTCCACACCGGTTGGGCCGACCAAGGCGGCACATGGTCCGCCTGGCGCACCACGCGCGTCGGAAATACCGCCCTCGACGGCGGCTGGCTCACCAGCGAGATGTACGACGTCTGGACGCGCTCTCGCGTCGCCGCCGCCTTCACCGATTCCCCTCGCGGAGCCGTCTACGCCTTCCGCTGGGATCCCGGCGATCACAACGACTGGAAAGTCAACACCATGTTCGTCGCTCACAACGGATTCGGCATCGACCCCGAACCCATGCGCGACTTCAACGACGGCCGCAAGATCGGCCTCTGGGGGATCCGACACTCCATCCTCACCATGATCCCCGACCACCTCCTCCCCACTCCAGCCCCCACTCCCGTTCCCACACCATGAACACCCTCGGCATCGACATCGGCGGCACCTCCATCAAACTCGCCCTCCTCTCTCAGGGCCCACCCATCCTGCGCGATCTCCTCGCCCACACGCCTCGCCCAACACCAGACCAACTCGCCCCCGTCCTCGCCGACGCCCTCGCCCAAGTCCTCGCCCAGATCCATCGCATCGATCGTCTCGGCCTCTGCCTCCCCGGCCTCTTCGACCACACCACCCGCACCCTCGCCGCGAGCGTCAACCACCCCAACCTCGTCGGCCTCCACCTCGACTCCTTCCTCTCATCCATCCGACGCGATCTTCCCCGCGCCCAAGTTGTCCCCGACGCCTACGCCGCCGCCGCCGACTTCGCCGCCCTCCACAGCCCGCCCGGCCGCCTCCTCGCCCTCTCCCTCGGCACCGGGGTCGGCGCCTGCGTCCTCGACGCTGGCATCCCGCTCAAGGTCAGCCCACCCGACGCCGGTCTCTCCTCCGGCCACCTCGGCCAGATCGACGTCTCCATGGCCATCGACACCAATCCACCCATCGGCCCCGACGGCGGCCGCGGCTCCCTCGAGGCCTACCTCGGCGCCCCCGCCCTCAAGGCCCGCTTCGGACCCAACCTCCACGACGCCCTCGCCGCCATCACCCCCGACGACCCCGCAATCCTCGCCCTCGTGCGCACACTCCGCATCGCCCACGCCATCTACCGCCCCGACACCATCGCGCTTCTCGGCGGCGTCGGCCTCGGCCTCGCGCACTTGCTCCCCGAGATCCACGCGCGCACAAACGCCGACCTCACCCGGCTCGCCCGCCCAAACTGGCGACTCCTCCCCGCCGACGACGCCTTCCATGCCGCCCGCGGCGCCGCTCGCCTCGCAGGTACGACCGGATAACCCTACCGCCGCACGCGGAAACCCTGCTCACCCTCGATCACCGCCATCTCGGTCACGTCCAGCGACACGATCCGCCCGCCGAAGGTCTCGGAGATGACGCCCACGAACCGGCGCACCGCCGCCTCCTCGCCCTGCGCTTCCAGCCGGACACGCCCATCCGGCTCGTTGCGGACCCATCCCGACACGGGGTGGTCGCGGGCGATCGAGGCCGCCGTCGCGCGAAAACCCACCCCCTGCACCCGGCCCGTGAAGATCACCGCCCATCGGATCATGCGGCCAGTGTCGCCGGTACGGCGTGGCTCTGCAACTCGCGTGCCGAACGCGCGTCCCGGTAATCCGCCCGCGCACCGACGATCCGACGCCGTGCGCACGATCTTGGCACTTTCTGTGGGCAGAACCCGCAACGCGTGCTAGTGTCAACCTTGGCAGGGACCGCACAACCAGTCCACCGGGCCAGCGGCCAACGTGCCCACGTGCCCACCGGACCGTGCTTCGCACCCGCGCTCCCCCGCCACGGCCTCGACGCCCCGGCACCCTGACGTCCCGGGAACAGACTGCACGGGCTTTCCCTCCCGGCGACGGGTGGGCTTTTGCGTCGAGTGTGCGTGGTCGTCCCCATGAGTCCCGATGCCGGTGCGTCGGGGCGCGGTTCCAGGGTCGCGAGGCGTGAAGAGTGGCTGGTGCGACGCACAATCCGCGCGGAAACGATGACCTCGAACGCGTGAAGGACGCGACGGACATCGTGCGCCTCGTGGGCGAGCACGTCGCCCTCAAACCCAAAGGCCGCGAGTACGTCGGGCTCTGCCCCTTCCACGAAGACCACAACCCGAGCATGTACGTCGTCCCCGCGAAGCAGATGTTCCACTGCTTTGTCTGCGGGGCTGGCGGCGACTGCTTCGCCTTTGTCAAACGCCTCCACAAGATGGAATTCCGCGAGGCGCTCGAGTTCCTCGCCGAGCGGGCCAACATCACCCTCACCCCGCGCAAGCACCGCGAGGAACCCGCGCCGGGCGAAGAGGGCACGACCACCCGCCGCGACCTGCTCGCCGCCTGCGCCACCGCCGCCGACTTCTTCCGCGTGCTGCTCCGCCATCCCGAGCACGGCGTGGCCGGCCGGGCGGTGATCGAACGTCGCGGCATCAGCCCCGAAATGCTCGAGCAATTCTCGCTGGGCGTCGCCGCCGACCGGTGGGACGGGCTGCTCTCGCTGATCCGCAGCAAGGGGCTCCGCGAGCGCGACTTTGCCGAGGCGGGTCTGCTCAAGCCGCGCGACTCCGGGGGAATGTACGACGCGTTCCGCAACCGGCTGATGTTCCCGATCCACGACGCCGCCGGCCGCGTCGTCGCCTTCGGCGGACGCAAGATCAACGAGGCCGACGAGCCCAAGTACATCAACAGCCCCGAGACGCGCCTCTTCAACAAATCGCAGACGCTCTACGGGCTTCACCAGGCGGCCCGGGCGATCCAGCAGGAACGCACCGCCCTGATCACCGAGGGGTACACCGACACCATCGCCTGCCACCAGGCCGGCATCCGCCACGCCGTCGCGACGCTGGGCACCGCCCTCACGCGTGAGCACGCTGGGATCCTCGGCCGCTACGCGCAGCGGATCGTGCTTCTCTTCGACGGCGACGACGCGGGGCAGCGGGCCGCCGACCGCGCGGTTGAGGTCTTCTTCGCCGAGCCCGTCGACGTGGCGATCTGCACGCTCTCGAGCCATACGGACGCGAAGGATCCGGACGAACTGCTGAAGCGTCCGGGCGGTGCTGACATCCTTCGCGGGGCGATCGCCCAGGCCGCCGACCTCATCGATTATCGATTCGCTCGCCTGCGTTCGAGGCTCGCCGGCTCGGGCACGGGCGCTCTCGCCCGCGCGATCAACGAGGAGATTGCCCGACTGATCGAACTGGGCCTGGCCGACCTCGATCCGATCAAGCAGCGCCTGGTGATCCGCCGCCTCGCCGCGCTCGCCGAACTCCCCGAGGAGACCATCCGCGAACAAGCTGCTCGCCAGCGTGGGGGCTCTCGCCGCGTGGCCCGCGCGGAAGCCCGCGACGAAGATGACAACTCAAGCCGCGTGCTGCTCCCGGCGGCGGAGGCGGTGCTCGGGTCCATCCTTGTTGAGGGCGGGCTCATCGAACGCCTCACGATCGACGATCGCGCCCGGCTCCGCGAGTATGCGTACCGTTCGCCCCACGTGGCCCAGCTCGCCCAGATCATGCTCGACCTCGCCGACGAAGGGATCGCCCCTTCGATGCACGCGACGCTCGCCAGGCTTCACGAGTCTGAGGCCGCCGACGACGTGGTCTCCGCCGCCACGACGCTCGCCGCACGCACCGACACCCAGACGCAGGGGCACGCGGACCGACTGGCGATGCACCTGACGCAGTCGCTGGTCACCTTCCGATCCGAGGCCGCTCCGACCCCGCGCGGGCTCGACCTCGCCTCGGCCATCGAACTCAAACGCAAGCAGCACGCCGACACGGGGGGCGACCGCCGTGTCCTCCCGGGCGTGCGTACCCCCGGGCGGAACGCCCCGGGAGGGGGGACGCCGTGAAACGCAAGGCCGCGACCACCAAGGAACATCCCGCACCCATCACCCGAGGCGAAGGCATGAACCTGATCGGCGATCTGAACCCCGCGATGTCCTCGCTGTTCTCGCTCGGCTCAAGCCGCGGCTGGCTGTCGATCGAGGAACTCAACAACACCCTCCCGGATGAATGGGTCGACCCGGCCCGCGTGGACGAGCTGCTCCTCATCGTTGACTCCCTCGGCATCGAACTCGTCGACGAGCTGGAGTTCAAGGCGCGTCTCTGGCGCGCCAGCAGGGAGAACGGCACCGCCTCGCCGGCGATCCCCGACAAGTCCTTCCGCGCGATGTCCGTCGCGGGCGGCGAACGCGCCGCCGAAGCAGCCCAGCTCCGCCAGACCCTCGCCGACACAGGACCGGCGGGCGAAGACGGGGACGACTTTGAGGAAGTCGCCGCGGAGTCGAACACCCGTCGCGTCGATGATCCCATCCGCATGTACCTCTCGCAGATGGGGTCGATCCCCCTGCTGACGCGCGAGGAAGAGATCCGCCTGGCAAAGAAGGTGGAGACGACGCGGATGATCTTCCGCCGCCGCTGCCTCGAGAGCGACTACATCATCGCGCAGGCGGTCGACGTGCTCAAGGCCGTGCACAAGGGCGAGATGCCCTTCGACCGAACGATGCGCATCTCGACCGCGGAGAGCAACGCCCGCGAGAAGATCGCCAAGCGCATCCCGGGCAACCTCGAAACCATCGAGAAGCTGCTCGCGATGAACCGCTCCGACTTCGAACAGCTCCAGGAAGCGCGGAAGACCAAGGACAAGGAGCTCTACCGGGCGATCAAGTGCAGGCTCACCGCACGCCGCCGGCGCATGGCCGCCTTGACCGAGGAGCTCAGCCTCCGCACGGGTCGCATCATCCCCCTCTTCCGCAAGCTCCGCTCCATCGCCAACAAGATGACCGAGCTCGAGCACGAGCTCAAGCGGGCCGCCAAGTCCGACAAGTCGCGCAACGACGACGACCTCTCCGTGATCCGCGAGGAGCTCGACGGGCTCCGCGCGCTGGTCCTCGAAGAACCTTCCGAACTCCGCGAACGCATCCGCACCGTCCGCACCGTCTTCTGGGAATACGAACAGGCCAAGCGAGACCTCTCGGGCGGCAACCTCCGCCTCGTGGTCTCCATCGCCAAGAAGTACCGCAACCGCGGGCTCGCCTTCCTCGACATCATCCAGGAAGGCAACACCGGGCTCATGCGCGCCGTCGACAAGTACGAGTACAAGCGCGGCTACAAGTTCTCCACCTACGCCACCTGGTGGATCCGCCAGGCGATCACCCGCGCCATCGCCGATCACGCCCGCACCATCCGCATCCCAGTCCACATGATCGAGACGATGGGCAAACTCCGCAACATTCAGAAGCAGATCGTGCTCTCCAGCGGCGTCGAGCCCACCTTCGACGAACTCGCCGAACGCGCCGGGATGTCCGTCGGTGACGTCAAGCGAGTCATGAAGATCGGCCGCAGCCCCGTCTCCCTCGACCGCCCCGTCGGCGAAAACGAAGACTCCTACTTCGGCGACTTCATCGAAGACTCCCGCCAGGACGCCCCGAGCGATTCCGCCGCCTCCGAGATGCTCAAGGGTCGTATCGAGGCCGTGCTCAAGACACTCACCTATCGCGAGCGCGAGATCATCAAGCTCCGCTACGGGATCGGCGACGGGTACACCTACACCCTCGAGGAAGTCGGACGCATCTTCAAGGTCACCCGCGAACGCGTGCGCCAGGTCGAAGCAAAGGCCATCCGCAAGCTCCAGCACCCCGTCCGCGCCCGTAAGCTCCAGGGCTTTGTGGACAAGAACGTCTACCGCGAGGTACGCGGCGAGCCCGAGCGGGGCATCCAGGTGCACGCCGTCCACTCACGCCAGCCCGTGGAGATCGATCCTCCACCGGTTCAAGTGAACAAGGAAGTGGCCCCAGCGGACACCGAGATCCTGATGGATCCCGGGCAACAGATGACCCGGCCGTCCTGAGAGGTTTTTTGCTCGTGCAACAGGCCGCCCCACGCGAGCACTTCTACACTCGCGGACTTTCGTTGGGGAGTAGCCACCCGCCTTGTGCAGGCGGGAGCAGAGGTCGTCAACACGGGCTCACCTCTGAGCCCCGGCCCTGCCTGCGTCTTCTGGCGCACCGTGCAAGACCAACCAGTCCGATTGGGGCGGCACCAAGCCACCCCAAGGAGGGATGACGTTGGACCTGCTGCTTCTTGCTGCGGACGCTGCTTCCAATCCGGCCAATCTGAAGATCTGGGCCTATGTGGGGTTCATCGCCCTCGTTGTGTTCTTCCTCGCTCTTGACCTTGGCGTCTTCCACCGCGAGGCCCACGAAGTCTCGATCAAGGAAGCCACGATCTGGTCGATCGTCTGGCTCTCCTGCGGCTTGCTCTTCTCCATCTTCGTCTTCTACGCGTACAACAACCACTGGCTCGGGCTCGGGCTCGACACGCCGAAATACAACCCGGCCTACGACCCTTCCAACCCGAACAGCCAGCTCATCATCTCGGGCGAAGTGCTGGGCGGTGAGGCCGCCAAGCAGTACCTCGTCGGCTACGTCGTCGAGAAGTCGCTGGCGATGGACAACATCTTCGTCATCGCGATCATCTTCAGCTTCTTCGCCATCCCCGCCAAGTACCAGCACCGCGTGCTCTTCTGGGGCATCCTGGGCGCGCTGATCATGCGTGGCGCGATGATCTTCCTCGGCGCCGAGCTGATCATGCAGTACCAGTGGATCCTGATCGGGTTCGGGCTCTTCCTGATCCTGACCGCGCTCAAGATGGCCCTGATCAAGGGCAACGACGATCCCAGCCAGAATGCCGCCGTGAAGCTCTGCAAGAAGTTCTTCCGCACCGTCGACTTCTTTGACGGGCAGAAGTTCTTCACCAAGCGCACCCTCAAGCCCACGTACTCGACCGATCCCAAGACCGGCAAGCTCGTCCAGGACCCCGCGCCGCCCGGCACGCTTTCCGCAAAGTGGGCGATCACGCCGCTCTTCCTCGCCCTTATCATGGTCGAGATCACCGACCTGGTCTTCGCTGTCGACTCGATCCCGGCGATCTTCGCGATCACGCCGGACCCCTTCATCGTCTTCACCTCGAACATCTTCGCGATCCTGGGGCTGCGAGCGCTCTACTTCTGCCTCGCCGCGCTGATCGCCAAGTTCCGCTTCCTCAAGCCCGCCCTCATCCTCATTCTCGCCTTCGTGGGCGTCAAGCTCCTGCTGCTCTCCGTGCCCCCCTACCTCGACGTGATCGGGCTCCAGGAGAGCAAGCCCATCAAGATCGACACCACGATCTCGCTGGTGATCGTGCTCGCCACGCTCGGTGCGGCCGTCGTCCTCTCCGTCTTCTTCCCCAAGCCCGCCGACGCCAAGCCGGGCCACTAAGCACAGCAGCCAACCGCTGATCCTCTCACGCACCCCCCGGCCCCCGGGGGGTGCTTTGCTATGCTGGCGGACCATCCCACCGTTCCCGCGGAGCGCCCCGTGCCCCTTCTCCCCACCGCCGTATTCCTTTGCTTTCTCTTCGTCCTGCTCTTCATCGACCTCGGGCTGCTCAATCGAAAGGCCCATGTCATCTCCGGGCCTCAGGCACTCCGCCAGACCGGCATCTGGGTCGCTGTCGCTCTCGCCTTCGCCGGATTCATCTACTTCGCCTACGAGCACCGCATCATGGGCCTGGGTCCGCCCGAGCCGATCCTCACCGGCCCGCCCCCCGCCGGACAGCAGCTCTCACCCGCGAACCTGCCCGCGCCCGCGATGCTCATGCCCGCCAACGGCCGCGACGCCGCCGCCATGTTCGCCTCAGGCTACATCCTCGAACTAGTCATGTCCCTCGACAACATGATGGTCATCGCGATCATCATGACCTACTTCAAGGTCCCCCACGCCTTCCAGCACCGCCTGCTCTTCTGGGGCATTCTCGGCGCCGTCGTCCTTCGCGGCATCATGATCGGGGCCGGAGCCGCACTCATCCACCAGTTCGAATGGGTCCTCTACCTCTTCGGCCTCTTCCTCCTCTACACCGCCATCAAGCTCCTCCGCGATCACGGCGAAGAGCCCGACCTCGAACGCAACCCCGCCGTCCGATTCGCCCGCAGGTTCTTCCTGATCTCCCCGTCGTACGAAGGCACCCGATTCACCACGCGCATCGACGGCCGACTCGCCCTGACGCCCATGGCTCTAGCACTCTTCGCCATCGAATCCGCCGACGTCATCTTCGCCGTCGACTCCATCCCCGCCATCTTCTCCGTCACGCGGGACCCCTTCATCGTCCTCACGTCCAACTGCTTCGCGATTCTCGGGCTGCGGTCCATCTTCTTCGCCGTCACCGCCGTCACCCGCAATTTCCCCTACCTCAAGCACGCCATGATCCTCATCCTCGCCTACATCGGCGCCAAGATGCTCCTCCCGCTCATGCAGCACGTCCCCGGCATCCGCGAACACATCCCGAGCTGGGACTTCCACATCCCCTCCACCGTCTCCCTCGCCGTCATCCTGGCCCTCATGCTCGGTGGCATCGGCCTCTCGCTCGCCCGCCGCGAAACCCTCGCCGCCGACGCAACCAAGGACAACACCCACCGGTAGTCCCGACGTGCGACCACCCCTCGCCCCACCCCTCGCCCCACCCCTCGCCCCACTGCTCGTCCTGCTGTTCGCTTCCGCATCGATCGTTCCTGGCTGCGAGTCCGAGCGTGATCGTCTCGCCGCCGTGGCCTCGCTCTCCGCCTCTCCGACCGGCGGGCGTGCACCCGCCGCCGCACAGATCGTGTCGCTTGTCCGCGCCGGCTCGCTCTCCTTCGATGCCGCCCTCACCGACGCGTTCGACCGCTGCGAGGCCTCGCTGACCAATCCCGCCTCGACGCCGGGCGCAATCGCCTTCGCCGGCGCGGTGCTCGACGCGATCGCCCAGTCTCAGCTCCCGCTCGATCCGCAGTTCGAACTCTTCTGGATGCGCGTGGGCGGGCTGGCCTGCAAGAGCGCCGAAGCCGCCGCCGCCGCGGGGCTGTTCGCCGACGCCCGTTCGCTCGTGCTCGCCGGCGGCCCCCGCTGGCAGACCGAGTTCTACTGGTCCCGCAGACCGGATCACGACGCCCTGGCCGCCGTGATCCTCGCGAACACCGGCAGCCGCCTCGAAGCCATCCAACGCCTGCGCTCTCGCCCGGAACTCCAACCCCCCGCGTCCGAAATCCTCGCGCAGCTCGAAAGCGCCCGCTAGCCCTTCACGGCACCCAGCAGCTCACGCGGCTTCTTGCGCGACAACGCCAGCACCGCCGGCGCCGCCGCCCCCAGCGTGATCAGCATCACGATCAGACACCCGACCGCGATCGGGATCACCGGCGGGCGCACCCGCAGGGACAGCCCGAGCAACGCCGCATCGAAGTGCTGCCCCGCGAACACGGCCTGAATCCCCATCAGCGTGCCCAGCACAGCCGCCGCCAGCCCGATCACCGCGGCCTCTGCCAGCACAAGCCTCAGCACAAGCCCCCGCGGCGCACCAACCGCCCTGAGCACCCCGAACTCAAACTGTCTCGCGTCGATCCCCGCCACGATCAGGTTCGCCACGCCGAAGCACGCGACCACCATCGACATCACCGCGATGCACGAGGTGATCAGCAGCGACCGCGAGATAATCGTCGTCAGGTCCGCCTTGAGCCGCCTGCCGTTCCCCACGTCCAGCACACCCGCGTCGAGCGTCGCCGCCCGGATCCGCCGCTCCGCCTCCGTGTCGCCGATGTTCTGCCCCTCCTCGGGCAGCGTGGGATCAAATGGCTTGAGCCCGACCTGCAGCATCGCGATCGCGGGCTCCTGACCGCCCTTGAGCCGATCTCGCAGATCACGCCTCGTGCCGAACACCGCGTGGATCGCCTGCTCCTCGTACGTCTCGGGCAGATCAAAGAACCGGCTCACGATCTCCAGCCCCTGGCTCGTCACCACCCCCACGATCTCGAACGTCGCCGACCTGCCGTCCAGATTCAGCGTGATCGTGTCGCCCACGCCCAGCCCGCGGGCGACCTGAAACTCCTTGGGCACGAGCACCGACCCGCCCTCGTTCAGCCGCCGAGTCGCTGTCTCCAGATCCCCCTGCACCCACTCCAGCTGCGCCAGCTCAAAGAACGACTGCGGCTCAAACCCGATGTACGTCGACTTGCTCGACGTCAACCCCTCAAGCCCGAACGCGTCCGTCTCCACCGCCTGCAGCGAGATCGGCACCGTCCCCGAAACAAACGGCAGCGACTCGATCCGCGACCGATGCTCCTCCGTCAGATTGAGACCCAGCACAAAGACGTCGGGGAACTTCAGCCGACCGATCCAGTCCTCCAGGATGCTCCGACCCTGCGTCCAGATCGCCGTCATGATCGCCAGCCCCACCATCATCGCCCCGGCCGTAAACCCGAAGCGATAAGGCGTCGCCGCCACGCTCCGCCCGAGCATCTCCCTCGGCACCGCCCACACCCGCGCCAGCACTCCGCCCAGCAGGCGCACGATCCACACCACCACCGGCACGCTTAGCAGGAAGTACCCAAGGAACAACGCGGGCAGCCCAAGCCCGATGTAGATCCAGAAGTTCCAGACCCGGTCCTCGATCAGGAATGCCGACGCCAGGTGCACGCCCAGCAGCGCAAACCCAACGACCGCGATCAACGCTGTCGTCCGCCCGCGCGTCGAACGCGATCGGATCGAGAGAGCGGCCAGCGGGCTCATCCGCGCCACCTGCAGCGCGGGCCACAACGCACCGATCAGCCCCATCAGCACCGCGCCCCCAAAGGCGACCGCAAGCCCCCACCCGGGCAGCGTCACGTCCACCTTCAGCTCATCGCGGAAATACGTGACCACCCCGAGCGCGAGCGCAAAGCCCGTCGGCACGCCCACCAGCGCCCCCGCGGTGCCGATCAGAAACCCGCTCCAAAGCTGGCTTTCCGCGAGCTGCCAGGGCGAAGCGCCGATGCACCGCAGGATCGCCAGCTCCCGCTGTCGCTCCGTCACGTTGGTCGCCATACCCGTCATGATGATGAACGCCGCCGCGAGGAACGCCATCACCGACGCCAGCAAGCGGGCCATGTTGGTCGTCTCGCGGTTGCGGTTGAACCCCGCGCTGATCCGCTCGGTGGTCCGCACGTCGAGCCCGCCGGGCTCCAGCTCCGAGATGCGATCGCCCCACGCCGCCACAAACTCGTCCGGCTTGATCCCGGGCTCAAGCCGCAGATCCACCTGCGTCGCCCGCCCCTCCTGTCCCGTTGCCGAGGCCAGCCCGCTCCGCGTGAAATACACCATCGCCCGGCTGCCCAGCAGCTCCGCCCGCGTCACCCCAACCACCCGGAATCGTTGCGCGGGCTTGTTCAGTCGGAGCACCTCCACCACATCGCTCTCGCGCCCCACGCCCAGCGCGTTCTCCGCCGTCAGCCGCTCCGCCTCTTCGTTCGACCCCACCGCCTCCGGCCCATCCGCGAGCCCGGGGGGCAACTGCGCCCGCGTAAACCCGCTCAGCAGCCCGGTCGTCAATTGGCTCAGCCGCGACGATCGCCTCGCCTCCTTCCCCTCGACCCCGCGAAGACGCTGCGACACCGTCTGGCTGATCACGATCTCGTCATCCGCCCGCGGCAGCCTTCCCTCCAGCAACTCGATCGGACGGATCTCCTGGGGCAACCCCTCCCCCGCGCTCTGCCCCATCGCCGACGTGCTGTACGAACGCACCCGCCTGGCGAACGACCCATCCTCCGCCGGCTCCCACACAGGCCGAACCGCCCGCACCGAGACCGGCTGCTGCAGCATCGCCGAGGCATCCCGCACGCCCTCGAACCCCGCGAGCCTCGTCTCCAGATCGGCGGGAATCGTCTCGCCCGAGTCCGCCCGGACGCGCACGTCCGCCAGCCCGGTGATCAGGTCCATACGCTTGGCGAGTGACGCGTCGACCGACGCCAGCGCCGTCGCGACCGCGGCGACCAGCGCCGCCGCCATCGCGACAACCGCCGTCAGCAGGACCGTCCGCCCGCGCCTACCGAAGACATTGCTGGTAGCGAGACGCAACGCCGACCGCATCAAGCCCCTCCGTGGCGATCTCGCCGTGCAACCGCCCGTCCTTCAGCACGTAAATCCGCCGGCAATGGGTCGCCGCCGCAGGCTCGTGCGTCACCATGAAAATCGTCATCCCGCGCTCGCCGGCCAGTTCCGCCAGCAGCGACCACATCCGCTGGCTGCTCGCCGAATCGAGGTTCCCCGTCGGCTCGTCCGCCAGCAGAACGCCCGGCGAAAACAGCAACGCCCGCGCGATCGCCACACGCTGCTGCTCGCCCCCCGAGAGCGCGTCGGGCCGATGGTCCCACCGATCCCCGACGCCCAGACGATCGAGCAGCGCCCGCGCCCGAGGCCCCACCACGCCGGGGTCCTCTCCCGCCAGCACGCCGGGCAATTCCACATTCTCCTTCGCCGTCAGCGTCGGGATCAGGTTGAACGACTGGAACACAATCCCGATGTCGCGACGCCGATACGCCGTCGCTTCCCGCTCGCCCATCGCGTGAACCGCCCGCCCGCCGACCTCCACCTCGCCGGAATCAGGACGGTCCAGCGCGGCCAGCAGATGCAGCAGCGTGCTCTTCCCGCTCCCGCTCTGCCCCATAATCGCGTAAAACCCCGGCTCGGGAATCTCCAGCGAGAAGCCCCGCAGCGCTTCCACCCGGCGCCCACCCATCTCGTACGACTTGTGCACATCTCGGCAGCGAATCATCATGCACCCCACGCGCCCCGACGCCCCGCCAAGCCTTTTCGCACCGCCACCGCCGACCGATGCACATCAGGCCGACCCACCCCCCTACTCGTTGGACCACGCCTTACTTCGTCGGGTACTGCTTGTCGTAATCACCCGCAGAAAGCAACCCGGACAACCCCCCCTTGTCCGACACGCGAACCTTGCAAAGCCACCCCTTCCCGTACGGATCAGCATTGATCAGCGACGGGTCGTCGGCCAGCGCCGGGTTCACCTCCACGATCTCGCCACCGCACGCGCAGTAAATGTCGCTCGTCGTCTTCACGCTCTCGACCTCGCCCACCGTGTCCCCGGCCTTGAGCTTCGTCCCCACCTTCTTCATCTCCGCGTACGTCACGTCCGTCAACTGATCGACCGCAAAGCGCGTCACGCCCAGCGTCAGCACGTCCCCCTCCAGCTTGTGCCACTCGTGCGACTGCGAATACACTCGATCGGTCGGGCTGCCCATGGTCGGTACGCTCGCTCTGCATCGCCCAGCGTCCGCCCGCCCGAGCTACACGCTCCAGGCCGCTCGCCACGCGACACGACCCATGCTAGCGGACCTTCTCCCGCCCTGTCGACCTCATCCCCGGATCTCCCCCGGGTTGACGTTGCAACAGGCATCGTTTACTCTCTTTCCGAATTCTGAACCCAACCCAGTTCTCCCCTCCTGACGGTCGGTGCCTTCGCGGGCCCGGCCGTCTTGTTTTCGGTCCTCCCCACCCGGGAGAATCCCGTGGCGGACGACGATCGGACCCCTTATAGTCCGCGCGCACCATGATCCTGACGCTCGCCGCAGGCTCCCTCCGTTCCCTCCTCTTGCCCGCCTCCAAGTCGGGCAAGCCGTCGCTATCCATTCTCGACCTGCCCGTCTTCACACGCGACGAACTCGGCCTCCGCGGGCTCACACTCTCCACCGACCTCCTCGTCGGCGCCGACAAGCGCAAGCTCGAAACGATCCGCGAACGCGCCGACAAAGCTGGCTGCGCCTGCCTCGTCCTCGTCGAGCCCCAGACCCTCACCTTCCCCGACAAGCCAAACGCCGCCGCCGACGCCGCCGCCAAAGCCGCTGTCGAACGCATGGGACGCGTCATCCAGGCCGCCCAGCTCCTCGGCTGTTCCTCCGCAGCCTTCAGCGTCAGCGGCATCGCCACCGAGGCACAGCGCGACGCCACCGCAAAGCGCTTCAAGGTCGCCCTCGAACGCGCCGAAAAGCTCGACATCAACGTGCTCGTCGGCCCCGCGAACGCTCCCACACCCATCGAGCCCGAGCACGTCACCGACCTCCTCAAGCGAATCGGCGGCTTCCGCATCGGCACCTATCCCGACTTCCAGGTCGCCTCCACCACCAAAGACCCCATCGCCTACCTCCGCAGGCTCAGCCCCTACGCATCCGCCGTCTGCGCCGCCACACTCGCCTTCGAGGCCGGGAAACCACTCCAGCTTCCCCCCCCAGCCAAACGACCTCCGAAGGAGGATGACGAGGACGCCAACCCCCTGGGCGCGCTCCTCAAGGCCGTCGCCTCCGCCGGGAAGCCCGCGGGCGCCCAACCCCCCAAGGGCAAGGGCAAGGGAATTCTCGCCCAGACTCCGCCCCCGCCCCCGCCGCCCGAGGAAGACGAAGACGAGGACGATCTCGACGACGAGCAGTTGGAGCAGGAACTCGAGAGCATGTTCGGCGAGGCCGGCGAACCCAACGACGACACGCCCCCGCCCGAGCCCCTCCCCGCTCACCCTGCCTGGGACCTCTTCGGGATGGTCATGGCCGTCTCCTCCGTCGGGTACGACGGCGCGCTCGCGGTTGACTTCCGTGGCACCGGCGACGTTACACTGGGCGTCAAGACCAGCCGCCGCGTCCTCCAGGCTGCGCTCGAGTACGCCGCTCAGGGTTAGACCCTCACCCCGCAGGAGTCGCACCGATGACCGCCTCCTCGCCGCCGGGATTCGCCGCCCTGCCCATCGACCTCTCGGGGCTCGCCACCGACCTCACCATGCCCCTCCTCAAGCAACTTCTCGCCGATAAGCCCGTCGTCATCACCGTCGACGGACCGGCCGCCGTCGGCAAAGGCACCGCAGCCCAACGACTCGCCTCCAGGCTCGGGCTCTCCGTCCTCGACACCGGCAAGATGTACCGTGCCGCCGCCCTGCTCGCCATCGAGGCCGGAATACCCCCCTCAGACCATCGCTCCCTCGTTCAGCTCGTCCGCGACGCCCGGATCTCCTTCGACTGGCACAACGACCCGCCCGTCGTCATCGCACGCGGCATCCCCCTCGGACACCGCATCCGAACCCCCCAGGTCGACGACGTCGTCTCGGCCTACGCCGGCGTTCAGGCCCTCCGCGACGTCCTCATCGAAGAACAACGCCGACTCGCCCTCGAACACCCTCGCATCGTCTGCGACGGCCGCGACCAGGGCTCCATCGTCTTCCCCAACGCCGACGTCAAGTTCTACCTCGACGCCTCCGAAGCCACCCGCGCCAAACGCGACGCCAACCGTCACGGCGTCACCCTCGACGAGGCCGCCCTCGCCCAGCGCATCGCCCGCATCAAGGCCCGCGACGACCACGACCGCCGCAATCACGCCCTTCAGATCCCCGCCGACGCCGTCCTCGTCCGGACCGACGACCTCACCCCCGACGCCGTTCTTGCCGCGATGGAACACGCCATCGCCGAACGCCTCGCACCCGATGCGCTCGGCGGCCAGTAATCCCGCACGCGGCATTAGACCTCACGGACCGACAAAGCCATCGTCCGCCGACCGGGGCAGCTCGCGCCCGGTGATCGTCACCACCGCCTCATCCAACGTTCCGGCCCTTGGCGCCACACCCACGCGCAGTTCCAGCACTCGCGGCGCGGGAAGCCAGATATTGTCCGTGCTCGTCCGCATCGGCGTGGTCAGCCATCGAACCGACCCGTCGCTGAACAGCACGTTCTGCCCGCGCCCCTGGTGCTGCCACGAATTTTCCATCGGATCAAACCGCTCGCCGCGCGCCGCTCGCCGCGACACCGGCGACGCGTCCGCCAGCACGACCCGCGATGACGGGTCGCCCCAGCCCATCCCCGCCGCAGGGCCAAACATGATCTGGTAGCTGTACGAAACCTCTTCCAAGCACGACCAGTCGTACGCGCCGGGCTGGCAAGGCGTCCGGCACGCCGAAGCGTTCCCCGCGCACGCCATCTCGCCCAGCGTCGCGTACCCCGTCCGCGCCAGCGTGAACAGGTTCGACGCGTTCGACACCGGCTTGTCCCGCACAACATCCCACCAGCGCGCATTGCCAAGCGACGCCGTCGCCATCGGCATGCTGTCGCGGAAGTCCCCCGCGTACCGCCCCATCGCCGACGCCACCGACACAAGACCCGCCGCGCACGCTTCCCGCTGCGATCGATGCCTCAGCTCGGTCATCGCAGGCCACGCCAGGCTCGTCCCGATCGCCACCACCGCAGCCACCGACACAAACTCCCGCAAACGCCACCGCGACGCGGGCACCTCAACGCCATACTCCGGCGTCAGACGCAACGGGCGCACACCCTCCACGCTCGACATCAGCCTCTCGAGACGCTCCGCCCGCGCCCGGGGCGACAACGCCTCCGCCTCGCCCGCGCCCGCCGACGACCCCACCACGTCGCCCCGCACCAGTTCTCCGAGCAACGCCGCGTGCGCCGCCCGCTGTCTCAGCGCCGTCGGCACACGCGACACGTCAAACTCCGCCTCCACCAGCGCATCGACCGCGTCCGCATCGACAGGCTGCAGCGCCGCGTTCTCGGCCGCCCCACGCGTCCGAACCGCACGCAGCATCGTCACGTCCACCAGCGCGCCCCGATCACGCTCCGAAAGGCCCGTCCCGCCCAGCAGCGACAACAGCGCCGCCGCACGCCCAACACGATCCTCCGCACCACGCTGCTCCATGCCTTGCGAACGCGCCGCGATCAACGCATCCACCGCCGCCTCGCACTCGGGCGTCAACCTCGTCTCCGGATTGCCTCCGCCTTCCATCGTCATCGCTCGCCCTTTGACCCGCCCTGCGAGGCCCCGTCGCCCCGCGATGGTCCCTTCGCGGCCCCGGACTCACCGGTCAACCGCTGCCAACTCGCCGCAAACGCCGCCACCGCCGCGTGCAACCTCGACTTCACCGTGCCCAGCGGAATCCCCAATTCCTCCGCCACCTGCTGATAGCTCAACCTCTGGAAATACGCCAGCAGCAGGATCTCTCGCAAAGGCGGGGACAACGCGGACAGCGCACGATCCACAAGCCGATCCTGTTCCTCCGACAACACGCCGTTCTGTGGCGATTCGACCCGAACCTCCATCAGGTCCACAAACGATGTCGATCGCCCCTCCCCCTGCCCCCCGCCGACCGAAGCGTGGATATCCACCTCCTGCCGACGCCCCTTCTTACGGAGCATGTCCCGCCCCTTGTTCGCCGCAATGGTGAACAACCACGGGCGAAATCGACGCTCCGGATCGAATGTCCCCGCCGACTGGTACACCTGCAGGAACGTCTCCTGAAAGACATCATCCGCCAACGCCCGATCACCCAGAAAACGGATCAAAAACCGAACGAGATCATCGTGATACCGCTCGACCAACTCGCGGTACGCCCCGAGGTCCCCGCCCCGGAACGCCGCCAGCAACTGCTCGTCCGTCCGATCGATCACGCCCGCTCCTCGACCTTCCCACCAACCTCCCCAACCACCCGAAGCACCGAACGACCGAATCGGACCCCACTTTCGGGACCAAACCGCCTCAACCCATCCGCTCGCAGCCGCGGCGCATGATCCGACTCGTACCTCCGGAATGCCGAAAGGTTCGCAAAGGTGTACCGACATTCAACCGTTCGCGGCGCATCCTCCACCACCAGCACCTCGGCCCGCAACGCCCCCGCGGCCACCACCTCGCCAGCGTGCCCACACTCCCCGCTTCGAGGATCTCCAACCAACCACGCCACGTACTCGGACGCGGAGGCCTCCAAAGGGTGCTCGGCCCGGACCACGTACACAACCTGCTCCATACCGCGGACGATAACCTCTCCGACGGCGCAAGGCCGGTCAGCCCAGAACCAGATGCCGGCGTATCCCCGGTGTTTGGTGCAATCCCCCGCCCCACGGTTCGTTAAGCACAAGGAATGGAGCCCGTGGCGGAAGCCAGCCCTCCCCAGCACCCGCCGATCGACCAGCACGAGCTGGGTCGGCTGTTGGGGCGTGCCGCGGACGGGGATGAGGACGCCTGGCGAGAGATCATCAGGCTCTTCGGCCGAAGGGTGTACGCCCTCGCCAAGAGCCGCTGCAAGAGCGCTGAAATGGCCGAGGAGATCACCCAATCCGTGTTTGCGACCGTGGCGGCCAAGCTGCCGTCGGGGCAGTACTCGGAGCAGGGTCGCTTCGAATCCTGGCTTTTCCGCGTCGCCATGAACCGCCTTCGCGACGAAGTGCGTCGCGTCCGGCGCCAGGCGACGCCCGTCGATCCGGAAGGGCTCGTCGCCCGCCCCGCCTCGCCCCAGCCCGCCGGCACAAGCACCGACCTGCTCTCCCGCCTGCGCGACGCCATGCTCAGGCTGCCCGAGGCCGATCGGCAGATCGTCGAACTTCGGCACCAAGGCGGCCTGTCCTTCAAACAGCTCGCTGACCTGCTCAACGAACCGCTCGGAACCCTTCTCGCAAGGCACCACCGGGCCTTGAAGAAACTGCAATCGCTGCTGTCCGAAGGCGGCGACCAGATGGAGGCCGCATCATGAACGCCCCACGCACGCCATTCGACCCCGCCCCGGGCGATGCGAACGATCCCGCGATGGACCACCTGCCGCACGACCTGCGTGACCTTGCCCGCGAGCTCGACTCGCTCGCGCTGGCCGAGCAGCAAGAGCCCGACGCCGGCTTCGAGCGTCGCCTCGCCGCCGCCTCTCTCCCCGCCCTGCGGGAGGGTTCGCCCGCGGTCGTCGCCACGGTCGGCCCACGCTCGGGCATTTCCCGCGTGCTCGCCGTTGCCGCCGCCCTCGCTCTTGTTGCGGGAGGCACGTTCCTCGCATTGCGCAGCCCGCGCACCACGACCACCACCAACACCGGCACCACCATCGCCCAGAACACCGAAACCACGCACGAAGACAGCACCGAGCTCGACCGGCTCGCCGCGGCGCTCGCCTTCGATGAGGGCTTCTTCTCCAGCGAGTACAGCGCGATCACCTCCGAGGCCGACCGCATGACCAAATCCCTCTCCAGCCCCTTCACCGAGACCGAGTCGCTCGGGAGCTAAACCGATGAACACACCCGCGAACAACTCCTCTCGCCGCAGGCTCGCCGCTCTGTCGCTCTGCATGACCGCCGGGCTGGCGTTCGTCGGCTCGATGGCGATGCAGCCCGCCGAAACGCCCAAGGAACGCGCCGCCCAGCAGCCCGCCGAACCGCGGGAGCGCCAGCGCCCCATCGAACGCCTCCGCCGGGGCGAGCAAGGCCGCGAGGGTGAACCCGGTCGCCCGGGCGAAGAGAGCCCCCCCCGTCGCGGCACGCTGAACACGCCGGAACTCGCCAAGGCCGCCATCGACCGCAGGCTCGAAGAACTCGATCGCCAGCGCGAACGCCTCACCAAGCTCCGCGAACGCGTCGCCGCGGGAGAAGACATCCAAGCCCTCCAGCGCGAGCTGCGCGAAGGACTCTCCGGGGGTCCCTTCGGCGGCGGTGGTGGTCAAGGCGGCGGGCCGGGCGGCGGCCAGGGTGGCCCGCAAGGCGGCCGCCCCGGGCCCGAAGAACGCCGCGAAGTGCTCCAGTCCATCCGCGATCTACGCCCTGATCTCGCCGATCGCATCGATCAATTCACCAAGGAGACCCCCGTCGGCGGCGCATTGCTCGGGCGACTCATGCCCAGGCCCGGCGAAATCCAGCGCCTCCTCGCCGACGACCCCGCGCTCCTCGAGCTCAAGCTCGATGAACTCTCGGGCAGCATCGAAATGATGCGCCAGGTGCGTCCCCTCGTGGAACTCCACCTGGCCGGCAAGGCCGACAGCCCTGAAGCCGCCGCCCACCGATCCACGCTCCGCGCCACCGTCAGCCAGCAGTACGACATCCGCGGCAAGATCCAGGAACGCGACGTCGACGCCCTCGTCGATCGCCTCGAACGACTCCGCAGCGATATCGCCGACCGTGCCGCCAAACGCGAGGAATCGATCGATCGCTGGATCGACGAGCTCATCAAACGCGGCGTCGATGTGGCCAAGCGACTCGACCAGCCGCAGGATGCACCGCGCCCCGAAGGCCCCGCCGGCCGCCCACCGGGCAGCCCAAGGCCCGACGGCGCACCCCGCGCCCGCTGAGCCGACGAATCCTCACCCGCCCTGCAGGAACCGCCGAGCCTCGGCGATCGCCTTCTCCGCCGAATCAAGGTCGCGACGCAGCGTGTCTCGCTCGCTCGCTTCCTTCTCCTGACCCGCAGACTCAAACGACGCCAATCGACGCTTCGCCGACGCCAGATGCGTCTCGGCCTTCGCCACCTCCCGGAACGCATCACTCCCCGGGCTCACGCCCATCGACTTCAGCGACGCAAGCTCCGCCTCGGCCTGCTCGATCCGCCCCTGCGCCGATTGCAGCACGGCTTCCTTCGAATCCCCACCCTGCGACACGCGCGCCCCCACATCCCGCGCCGACTGCCTCGCCTTCCCCAGCACGCTCGTGGGCCCCTGCGGGTTGATCCCCGCGCCGCCACCCCCACCGCTCGACTGATCGCACCCAGCCCCCACCACCAGCACCGACACGACGACGAGCGTTGTCCCAAGCTTCATGTCAGCCTCCGTTGCGGTCCTCGCCAACCCCGGGACCCGCCGCCGAGCCTACCGCGCCGCCCGCCTCGCGTGCCGCCCTTCTCCGCTTCCAGTCCACCACCACCGTCCGGTACGCCCAGAACCCAACCGGCAGAAACCCGCCCCCCAGCAGCGTGAACGTCAGCCCCCATCGCACCCCCCACTGCGCATTGAGCCCCCAGGCAATCAGCGAGATACCCCCCCAGAAACCCAGCACCACGGGCGGCACCCACCACACGCTCAAACCCTTCACGTACGCGTCCGTTCGATCCTGCAGCGCAAGCAACCGGCCCATCAGGCTCTTGGCCCACACAAACTCCGTCGCGAGAATGCCCACCCCGATCGGCGCCAGAATCAAAAACCCCGGCCCGGGCAAGGGCCCGATCAGGATCGCCGTCAGCAGCACCAGCGAACCCGCGACCAGCACCCCGAGCTTCCGAACGTTGCGGCGGGCGGAATCCACCGCGTCCGCAATGTCTTCCATCGGCGTCGGACGAGCGAGCGGCGCCACACGCCGCGCGTGCGGGATCGACGCCGCGATCGCCAGCCCGAGCGTCCCGATCACACCACCGAGCGTCCAGAGCGTCGGCACCGGGGTGTCCTTGAAGAACGTCAGCTTGACCATCAGCCCCACCAGCACCAGCACCACGCCAAGCCGAAGATACCGCAGTCGGCCGATGACCCCCGCCAGCGCGAAGTACAGCGACCTCAGCGACAGAATCGCCAGCGCGTTGGAGATAAACGCGATCAGCGGGTCACGCGTGACCGAGAAGACCGCGGGGATCGAATCCAGCGCAAACGTCAGATCCGCCGCCGCCGCCGTCAGCACGATCACCACGATCGGCGACCGCCGCGTCCACCCGCGGAGGCGGTCCACCGGCCCGTCGTCCGCCTGGCGCTGCGCCCCCGGGGAATCCCCCGTCCACCACCGGGCAAGCCTCACGAGCCACTTGCGTTCGAGCTTCGAATCCTTGTCCGGCATCGCCGCCGTGCGCACGACCGAAAGCCCGACCATGAACACAAAGATCCAGTGCGTCCACTCGTACGTCAGCACGCTCGCGGCCCCGTAGATGAGCAGCGCCCGCAGCACCAGGCACGAGACAAACACCCACATCAGCGCACGGGCCCGCTTCGCCGGATCCACGTTGAAGTGCGCCATGATGAGCGCAAGCACCGCGATGTTGTCGAGGCTCAGCCCCAGCTCGACCACATACGCCGTCAGAAACTGCAGCCACGCCGCGTCAGCGTTGCGCTCAACTCGGACAAAGACCTCCGGTGGTATCGCGTCGTACTTGTACGCCGCGAACAGCACCAGACTCATGAGCAGCGTCGTGACAACCCACGTCTGGACGCTCAGCCACGCCTCCGTGGCCGACACCGCCCGGGGCTTGCGCGTCAGGACACCCACGTCCAGAGCAACCAGCCCCGCGATCACCGCCAGAAAGCCAAGAACAATCCACAGCGTCATGCCATCTCCGGCGGCCCAAAGCCCCGGTCCCGCGATTCCCGTTCACGACCGGGCGAACCGTATCCCCCTCTCCCCACCCCCGTCAC
>ERZ761603.751-NODE-751-length-26071-cov-18.123347_pt1 | contig 26071 bp, 22 predicted proteins | sample MGYA00511879_ERZ761603 | MGnify/ENA primary metagenome ERZ761603 (study PRJEB28899, sample SAMN02850040) | bioreactor sludge metagenome | biome: EBPR Sludge; feature: EBPR Bioreactor; material: flocular biomat | place: Australia: Thorneside Wastwater Treatment... | reverse complement strand
TGAGCATAGAGAAGCACTTGGTGGCTTGTTGGAGCTCCGTCAGTTTATGGGCGGTCTGCAAAATAAACCCTATTGCGGTTTGATTGAAGTAATCAAGGATATGCCCGCCTATGTCAAAGATACGGCAGAAATTTTTGAGTATCTTTACTACAGACAGTTGGCGCGGCAGGTTCTAGAGAAACACGATATTCTGAATAATTATGCGGAGAATTCTTTGGAAATCACGCGTAATCTTTTCAAAGAGATTGACCATCAAATTCTTTCGCTGAATTCTAAGGAACTCGCATATATGTTGGCGCAAAGGCCAATTCCCGAGGGAAATAGTCATGGCCGTGTTTCCGAATACACTGAAATGGGCCTTATCCGCCATCAGGCATTAAAAGAAAAGGCAAGATCAATTCCGCTCAGAAGTCTGATCAGTAGATCAGGTCGAGCGCTTCAGGCTCTTAAGCCATGCTTTCTGATGTCACCCCTATCAGTTGCCCAATACATTGATCCAAAGTCAGTAAAGTTTGATCTAGTTGTCATAGACGAGGCATCGCAGATGCGGCCCGAAGATGCGCTCGGCGCTATAGCCAGATCAGGACAGATTGTTGTCGTCGGCGACCCCAAGCAGCTTCCGCCTACTGACTTCTTCCAAACGCAAATATCCGACGATGACATGGATCCAGATGATTCGGTGGACAATGAATCAATTCTTGATCTGGCACTAGGGCGTTTCAGACCGACTAGAGATCTTCAATGGCACTATCGATCGCGACACGAGAGTTTGATTGCCTTCTCTAATCGTCGGTTCTACGACAACAGGCTAATTGTCTTCCCGGCTCCTGAAAGTAAGGGGGAACGCTTTGGCGTCTACTCCCGATACATTAAAGGCACTTATCAGGCCAGCTGCAACCTTGATGAAGTTAACGCAGTGACAGATGCCGCTTCGAAATTTATGCGTGAACATCCTGATAAGAGTCTAGGTATCGCGACAATGAATTCTTCCCAACGCGACCTGATTGATGATGCCATGAACAGGTTGTTTGCAGAGGATGCCGTAGCTGAAAACTACCGTATCAAATGGAAAGATACGCTTGAGCCTTTCTTTGTGAAAAATCTCGAAAGCGTTCAAGGCGATGAGCGTGATGTAATTTATGTTTCTACTGTATATGGTCCGGACAAACAGGGCACTGTTATGCAGAGATTCGGCCCTATAAATGGCAGGTTTGGCCACCGCCGCCTAAATGTATTGTTTACTCGAGCAAAACATAATCTTGTACTGTTTACCTCGCTTAAGCCCGATGACATCAAAGTTTCTGAGGGAAGTTCATTGGGGTTGAGGATATTCAAGGCGTATCTGCAGTACGCGGCAGATGGGCTGCTGGATTCCGGAAGTACAGGCCAAAGGGAATGCGATAGCGATTTTGAGATCTGCGTCAAAGAACGTCTAGAGTCTATCGGCTGCGAAGCTATCCCTCAGGTGGGTGTCGCTGGTTACTTTATCGATCTTGGCGTCAAGCATCCGGACTATCCGTACGGTTTTCTTCTAGGTATTGAGTGTGATGGGGCTGCATATCACTCAAGCAAATCAGCTCGAGATCGAGACCGTATCCGGCAGAGTGTCCTAGAAGGCTTGGGGTGGAGTATCTACAGAATTTGGTCTACTGACTGGTTCCATAATCCGGAAGCAGAATTCTGTAAACTGAAGATTTTTATTGAAAATTTGATTGCCGAAAAGAGACGGCGCCGGAAAGATATAGAACTCGCACATAAGGCTACCCTTGAAACACATCTTGCTGATGCTGCTGATCTTTTATCACGAGTTAGTTCCCAGCAAATTAAGGAAGAAGAACTTAAGAGTACTTCTGAACCAGACAAAGAGCTTCTCTTCAGAACAGACACAGTCGAGCTCTTTGACACTGTCGAATTTCGCTATATCAACGATCTGGATTCGTCATTACGAACCGTGACTATAGTTCGTTCACAGAGCGATACGGCATTAGGAAATATCAATCAAAACTCGGCACTTGGTCAGGCTCTTCTGGGGGGCTCTGTGGGTGATGAGGTGGATGTTGTCCTTCCCGGTGGTAACAAAGTGCTTCTTATCACTGCCCTGAGGAAGTCCGCGTAGGGTGAGCACATGTGAGCCGGACGTGCCCGGATGGCACGCCCGGCCGGCTGGAGTTTTGACCTCCAGCCTAGTGGGCTGTGAACGGGTTCGCCGCCATTCCCACCACCATGCTTGATCCGCCCCAGCGTGCGGCTTCTCCCATGGCCCCGGCGCTTATGGATCCCGGTCTCCGATGCGGCGCTCAAGGCTTTTGGCCGAGCTGCCAAATTCTCACCCCGCTGCCGCTTTGCCGTTCAGCGAGCTCATCTCGCTGATGTTCTGGAACTGCTTGAGGTATTCCGGATGGTGCTGCGCGAGGTAGCGCACGACCTTGGCATTACCGATCAGGTTGCTGATATACCCTCTGGCAAAGGTAAGGTTCAGGATGTCGGCGCCATAGCTGTCCTCGATGAGGCTGAACTGGCGCTGCACGTTAGCAAGCTCGCCCTGCATTCTAGAAACCTTATCCTCGTCAAAGCCCTTTAACTTCTTGACCTTATCGGGCTCTGCCAGCTGGTCCGGCGGCGTTGCGACCAGCAGGGCATTGGCATAGGACGCATGGTAGGTCGAGCAGTCATTCATTAGCGAAGCCACCTCAATCTGGCGCATGGGCTTCATGTGGCGCAGGATGGAGAAGGTCTTCATCGCAACCATCTTGTCCTTGAGCAGCTCCTGCACCTCTTTGCAGATGCCATCGAGCAGGTTCTTGCGCCGGAGAATCATACCCGGATCGATCCCGAGCACCTGCGCCAACCGCTCAATCGGCACGCCGCGCTGGGTAGCCTTCACAATCATCTTGTGCTCCTGCACGGGCGTCAGGCGGCTGATGTGCTTGTTGTAGGTGAAAGCCTCGTCATCGTTTGAGACCAAACAGGTGATTTCTGAGTGGCCGAGCTGTTTGACGGCTTCGAGGCGCAGATGCCCATCAAGCAGCATGTAGAGGTTTGGGTTGGTCTTATCGGGCGTGACCATCGGCGGCTCGATAATGCCGATCTCGCGGATGGAGGTAATGATCTGCTTGAACTTCTCGGAAGCCAGCAAGCCAGAGGGCAGCTTTTTGAGCGGCATAATACTGGTGATGGGCAGCTGTACGGTTTCGGTGGCGAAGCCGAGATAGATAGGCGCGGAAGGCTTGAGTTCAGGCTCTGCAGTCATTCGGCTTTACCCTTCAGGATCTGCATGATCGGTTTGGGGATGCTCTGTAGACCCTCCGCTTTCAGCAGATTCTTGAAATTATCTTCCTTCAGCAGCTCACGCAGGGATTCTACGATAAACACCAGCTGCATACTGGCCACTTCAGCCTTGCGGACCATGATTAGCTTACGGTCGACCTCTTTCTGGTACGCTTTCATGATGTCGCGGACATTGGTCGGGTCCCGGGATGCCCGCGCTCCGGCTGGCTTTGGGCCGGGGCGACTATACTTACCGCTGCGGCGGCGGATCTCGATCAGGCGGCGGGCGTGCAAGAGGCGGTTGCCGCGTAATTGCTTGCTCTCATAGGCTTCCTGCAGGGCGCGCTGCTCATCCTCCGGGTTTTCCGAGATGCGGATGGCGAGGCTGATCGGCATGTGTCCGGCCTCAACTGCCGCCAGCAATCGCTCTTCGCCCCTTTTGAGTAGGTTGATGACGGCGCTGGTATACTCATGGGAGAGGCCGGTCTTTTTAGAAATCGCCTGCGCGTCATAGCCCTGCTGAGCCAGCAGCTCAATGCCGTGGTAGAGCTCCATGGCGCGGTGTTTGCGCCGGGCCATGTTCTCAACCAGGCTCATCACCAGCGCATCCTGCTCGCTGGCATCAACCACCAGCGCGGGGATGTGGGTCTGGCCACAGGCCATGAAGGCCTCGATCCGGCCCTGACCGCATACTAGGTCATAAGCTTTGCCTTCCGCGCCAGAATGGCAGGGCGTGACGGTGATGGGGCGTTTGAGGCCTACCTTGCTGATATTGCCCCGGAACTCAGCAAACAGCTTCTGGTTGCGCACGCGCGGGTTCAGGATGTTGATCCGCTCGATCGGGATCATCTGCACGGTTTGGCTGACTTTAGGCATCAGGCCGCCTCCCGCAGACTGACCCGCTCGGTCAGGAAGAAAAAGGGCTGCAGGTCGTCAAAGCGGTAGGCATCGAGGGCTAACCCATTGTTTTCCTTGAGGCGGACCTTGGGATCCTCGATATCCAGCGCTGGCAGCAGGTAGTAGTCCAGTGGCTGGGCGTTGGCCGCATCCATGCGGATGGCGACCGTAATGTCTGGGCGCAGGCCGGTATCGAGCTGCACCTGCCAGCGGTATGAGCCCGCTGCCGTCTGCTGGCAGCGACAGATGATGACCGAGACCTTGATCTCGCCATTTACAAACAGCAGGTCCGAGCCGACCTCCCGGTGGACTTCACCACCCAGTTCCCTGATCTGCCGGATGGCATCTTCCACAATCCCAGCATAGGTCTGGCGGAGCTGGCGGTTGATCTCGATGTAGCTGTAATCCCGGTCGGGGGTGAACCCTACCAGCTCGTAGGCGCGCAGCAGGCTGCCAAAGCGGTGGCCGTAGGCGGTGCTCGACGGCATATCGTCTGCCTCATCAATCACAATGCCCGACAGCCAGCCTTGCTTCTCATGCAAATGCCGGAGCTTGGAGAGCATCTCGTCATCCGAGAGCCTACGGCTGCGTTCCCGAATGATACCTTGGGCAGTATAGAAGTGAGCCGGATCGACGATGGCGTCGAACACCCCGTCCGACCGCACCCACATGTCGGGTTCATTGACCACATGCCGGATTTTGAGCTTGAAGGAGCGCCGGTTAAAGACGTTGTTGCCGATATACTTCTCGTTAGTCAGGATCTGATGGACAACCCCACGGGTCCAGGAACGGCCTAGATCAGTCAGAACACCCTGCTGGTTGAGCAGGGCCGCAATCTCGCCCTCCTGTTTGCCCTCCTCAACGAAGGCCTGATAAATCCAACGGACGTTGGCGATCTCTTCCTCGGGTCCGGGCACCAGAATGACCCGGTCCGTCTGCAGGCTCTTATGCTCACCGCGCTTGAGCAGCCCTTTGGGTTGGCCCTGTTCGTCGATCAGCATGCGCCGGATGCCGTAGCCAGCCGAGCCACCTTGCCGGAAGCCCAGCTCAATCAGGCGGCACTGGCCAGCAAATACCTTGGCCGACAGCTCTCGGCTGTATTCCCCGGCCATGGCGCGCTTGACGCCCTTGACGATGGTTGAGACCGGGCTGCCGTCATTTTCAAACTGCTCGGCCACATACTCGACCGCAATCCCGGCCCGGCGGCAGATATATTCATAATAGGCGCTTTCATCCGCATCCTGAAACCGACCCCAGCGGGTGACGTCCAGTACCAGAATCACCTGAAAGTCTGCCGCCCCCGACTGCACGTCAGCAATCAGCTGCTTGAGCGCGTCCCGGCCGTCGATCTTGAGGCCGCTTTTGCCCTCGTCCGCATAACGCCGGACGATTTCCATTCCGCGCTTGGCGGCATACTCACGAATGGTGTCGGCCTGATTCTCGGTCGAATACTTCTGGTGGTCGGTCGACATGCGCACATACATCGCCGCCCGCCGCACCGATTGTGCCGACTGGTCTGTAGACATCCCGCTGTTTCTGCTGCCCACCATCACATTGCCATCCCGAATCAGGTTTCTCGCTCCGCCCGGTTAAAATCCGGCAGGTCCTTTCAATGTTAACGAAAGGAGACCTGTAATGTCTCAGCCGAAAAAGGACAGAGTTTCCCATCTGTCAGAAGTTATGAAAACCGAAGCCGCTCTCATCAAAGGAGTCGTGCAGCACCTACGTAAGATTGGAGGTGCTAGTACATCTGCTGTGAAGCGGATTGCGAGGGAGACAGGTACGAACCCCAGGACGGTAAAGGCATGGTATGAGGGACGGAATATGCCAAGTTTACTGGGCTATATTCATCTAGCCCGCTGCTATCCGGAGCTGATCGACCTGTTCCTGAACCAGTGCCAACTGCGTTCAAACAAGAGCGCTCTGAAGCCTTCTAAAGCTTCACATGGTGTGGCTACTGTGGGAGGTGGGCAGACACCCACAGCAGGGCGCAAGAGTGCGGAAAATGTCGGTATTAATGTCCGTATTAACAGCGATGCCTTGACTTGCAATGTCCGGCAGATGTGGTTCATAAGTCAGCTCGGTGAGGGCATTGCCGCAACCGCCGCCACGCTGGCCCGGCAGTGGAACACATCCCAGAAAACTGCCGAGCGGGACATTCGCCAACTCAGACACCTCGGGCTGATCGCCCACCAAGGGGCACGCCGCAACGGGCGGTACTGTCTACAAAGCCCGCCTTAGGGTGGTATTGACAGCCTGACAATATGGAGAGTAGCCTTAGTGCAAAAGTACCTTCATTCCGAAATTATTCCCGCAGTAGTGTTGAAGGTATGAGTGGGCAAGTCAGTTTTTAATGCAAGAACCAGATTAAGCTAAAAAAGGAGAAAGTCATGGCAAAGGATGCTCCAGGAATGCGCGGAACGCGCTCCCGCAACCAAGATGGTCAGTTGCGTGACAAGCGTGATGATACGCATATGGGAACTATAGAAAAGCAATACGACCGTGATTTTGGCGTGCGCAGTGACAAGCAGCTTGGAAATTTCCTGCAAGAGAACGGCATCGCATCACTCAATGATTTAATACATAGCGACTTGGGCAAAAAGAAATAAAACACTTTTGAGGCATCATACCCAGCATTGAACATAATGCATCACGGATTAACCCTGATATTTCGTGATTGCCGTACTGAAGTAATGGCCTTTTGCCGCGACCGCATCCACGCTGGCCCGGCAGTGGGACGCATCCCAGAAAACTACCAAGCGGGATATCCGCCAACTCAAATATCTCGAGCTGATAGTCCGCCAAGTGGTACCCCATAATGGGCAGGACTGTCTACAAACCCAGCCTTAGGGTGGTATCTGTTATGCCGGATTGTATCCCTGTTCAGCGGAAATAATTCCCTGATACGGCCCTGAAAATTCCCTGTTATTTTTCACCCTGAAATTGCCGGGCGGTCGAGATATGCCCTGTTCATGGGGACAATTACTGCTTCGGGTCGGTAAAAACGGCTTTCAGAACACGAAAATTCCCTGTATTTTCCCTGATAATCAGGGAATAATAGCCGAGAGGATTGGATCGGCCGCTGTCGTCACAGCCAACCAGATACCGCTTTCCCACATTCCTGAGAGAACTGGCCCAAAAGGCCCCCGTTCCGCGGGCATTCTGCGCTAGCCAAGTTCAGCCACACAGAGAGAGAGGCGGCTTTCGCCCTCTCATACCCCGGTTTTCTCAGAAGCCGATTTTTCCGTGTGTCTAGGCTCGCCGCCCGCAACGCTCATATCGTTCGCTAACCAAATATAGCAGTAACTCATAACCACACAAACTCCATAAAAACCCACATGAAAAGCCCATGCTGCACCGCAGCGACTTAAGCGGGCTTTAAGGTCTTGCCGTCATGCTAATATCATGGGGTGGAGCTTTGGAGGTTTGTCATGACCGGCCCGTCCCGTATTCCTGTTTCGGCTGACGTTGCACGCAAGGCGTGGATTGATCAGGCCGCCTATCAGCAGATGTATGCCCAATCGCTGGCCGACCCCGAGGGCTTCTGGCGCGAGCAGGCCAAGCGCCTGTTGTGGGACCAGTTCCCCACCAAGATCTGCGATGTTGATTTTGCCGCGCGCGCCCGCATCCGCTGGTTTGACGATGGCCGACTGAACATCAGCGCCAACTGTCTGGATCGCCATCTGGCCACGCGCGGCGATCAGGTAGCGATTGTCTGGGAGGGGGACAACCCGGCGGATATCCGTCGCCTCACCTACCGCGATCTGCACGCACAGGTCTGCCGTTTTGCCAATGTGCTGAAGGATAAGGGCATTGGCAAAGGCGATACCGTCACTATTTACATGCCCATGGTGCCGGAAGTCGCCGTCGCAATGCTGGCCTGTACACGCATTGGCGCGGTGCATAGCGTGGTGTTTGCCGGCTTCTCGGCGCATGCGCTGCGCGATCGCATTCAGGATTGTCAGTCCAAACTGGTGATTACCGCTGATGAGGGCCGCCGCGCCGGCAAGGCCGTGACCCTCAAGACCACCGTTGATGAGGCGCTGACCAGCTGCCCGAGTGTGACAACGGTGATTGTACTGCGCCACACCAACGGGCTGATTGCGTGGCAAAACGGGCGCGATCACTGGTATCACGATCTCATGGCCAAGGCTGGGGCCGACTGCGCCCCGGTCAGCATGGAGGCGGAGGACCCGCTCTTCATTCTGTATACCTCCGGCTCGACCGGCAAGCCCAAGGGCGTGCTGCACACCACCGGTGGCTATCTGCTCTATGCCAGCCTGACCCATCAGTATGTGTTCGACTATCACCCCGGCGATATTTATTGGTGCACAGGCGATGTGGGTTGGGTCACGGGCCATAGCTATGTAGTCTATGGGCCGCTATGTAACGGTGCCACCACGTTGATGTATGAAGGTGTGCCCAATTACCCGGACTCCGCCCGCCTGTGGCAGGTGGTGGATCGCCATCAGGTCAATATCCTCTACACCTCACCTACCGCCATCCGCGCCCTCATGCGTGAGGGCGAAGGGTATGTGCGTGGCACCTCACGCCAGAGTCTGCGTCTGCTTGGCTCCGTCGGTGAACCGATCAACCCGGAGGCTTGGCTGTGGTTCTGGCGTGAAGTGGGCAACACCGCATGCCCACTGGTCGATACCTGGTGGCAAACCGAAACGGGCGGCATTCTGATCTCGCCACTGCCCGGCGCTACTGACCTCAAGCCCGGCTCGGCTACCCTGCCCTTCTTTGGCGTCCAGCCCCAGCTGGTGGATGCCAATGGTGTCGTCCTGGAGGGGGCTGCCGAAGGGAATCTCTGTTTGACTGGCAGCTGGCCGGGGCAGGCCCGGACCATTTATGGCGATCATGACCGCTTCATCCAAACCTATTTTTCGGCCTATCGCGGCAAGTACTTTACGGGCGATGGTGCCCGCCGCGATGAGGATGGCTATTACTGGATTACCGGACGCGTGGACGATGTCATCAACGTTGCCGGGCATCGTCTTGGCACCGCCGAAATTGAAAGCGCCCTCGTCGCTCACCCGGCGGTCGCCGAAGCAGCCGTGGTTGGCTTCCCGCATGACATCAAAGGTCAGGGTATTTATGCCTATGTCACCCTCAAAGCCGACCAGACAGCAGATGAAGCGCTCCGCAAAACCTTGATCCAATGGGTGCGGAAGGAGATCAGCCCGATTGCCACGCCCGACGTCATCCAGTGGGCGCCGGGCCTGCCTAAAACCCGCTCCGGCAAAATCATGCGACGTATTCTGCGCAAGATCGCTGCGGGCGAGCATGACCAGCTGGGCGATACCTCAACACTGGCTGACCCTAGCGTGATGACGGATCTGCTAGCCAACCGGCGGGCTTCCGGCTGATCAGGCAGTCATCTGATACAGCATGACCGCTGTTGCGCTGGCGATGTTCAGGGATTCTACTTCTGCGCGCATGGGAATGCGAACTTTGATATCTGCGCTAGCTGTCAGCCCGGATGAAAGGCCGTGACTCTCGCTGCCCATGAGCAGAATAAGGGGCTGCGGATAATCCGGCTCCCGATAGTCTACACTGCCCTGTAAATGGGTTGCCACCACACGGCCCGAATAACCTGTGCGCCACGCCAGAAATTCGGAGGCGCTACACTTTATATATTGCAGATGCGCAAAGGTGCCGACACTGGCGCGGATCGACTCCGGCGCATAGACCTCGCAGCAATGACCGATCAGGATAAGACCCTGCGCCCCCACGGCGGCGGCTGTCCGGATTATGGTGCCCAGATTGCCGGGGTCATGAATGTCCTCCAGCGCGACCCAGAGTCCGCGTTGCGCGGCAGAAAGCTCAGACCAGCGCTGGCGAAATACTGCCAGCAAGGGCTGCGGATTATCCTTGCCGACCAGACGCGCCATCAGCTCCGGCGTCACGCGCAAACAGAGCGCAGACCGCTCGGGCGGCAGAATGACGGCCGGACTGGCCGCAAACTGCACCGGCAGCCAGCCCGCCGCAAGCGCGGCGTTGATATTACGCTCTCCTTCCACAACAAAAGTCCCGCTCGCGATGCGCTCTTTTTTCTGCTCGAGCAGCGCGCGTAAAGCTTTCACCTGCGCATTAGCGGCACTGGTAATCAGCCCGGTCATGCGGCAGTTTCGCTATCGACGCTGCCGCGCTCATCAAACACATAGCATTTGCCCTGCCAGCGGCTTTGCTCCTCAGGCGTCACCTGCAGATAATTAATAATACCACCCTTCAGGTGATAGACTTTATCAAACCCTTCAGCCAACATGAAAGCCGATGCCTTCTCGCAGCGAATGCCGCCTGTGCAGAACATGGCGATCTTTTTATCCTTCGCGCCCATCAGCTCGCGGCGGACATAATCCGCAAACTCGGGAAAATTCTGAATGGGCGGCACCACTGCATTTTCAAACGTCCCGATATCGGTTTCATAGACATTGCGGGTATCGAGCACGAGCACATCCGGCGCGGTGATCAATTCGTTCCATGCAGCCGGCTCAACATACTCGCCCACCCGCACAGTCGGGTCGGCCTGCGGCTGGCGCAAGGTGACAATTTCTTTCTTGAGTTTCACCTTCAATCGCTTGAACGGCAGAAAATTAGCGGTCGAAAACTTGACCTCCTCGCGGGTCAGGCCAAAGCGGCTCGACAGAATACCAAGCAACTGCTCAATAGCTGCGGGCGATCCGGCCAAAGTCCCGTTAATCCCCTCGGGTGCCACCAGCAGGCTACCGCGCAGCGTCTCAAGACGCGCAAACTCCTCGCGCAGAGCGCTGACTACGTCCGGCGCATCCGACACGCGGGTAAATCGATAGAGAGCAGCTACAGTATACGTCATGCTGTTGTTATAGCCGGGAGTCGAGGGCTACTTCAATAAGCAGCTCATCTGTTTCGTTAAGAAATTCGAGCGAATCTGCCCATGAGTATGTGTCTGCCGGGGTAGTAGGCGCGGCAGGAGCTGTGCCCATACCAAAGACCATGCCATCCGGCTTTGCTCCAGCTTCTCAACAATATCCCTGGTCGCGTCTTGAGTGTAGTGCGGCGGATATATATAGTGCCTCAGATTGGTACCACCGACCTCCAGCGCCGGGCCCGCGAGAATACCACCGCCATCTCCCTGCCTGAACTGCACGACCGCAGCCTCTCTGGTGGCTTTGTAATTTACCAGTGCGACTGCTGCCTGAGGGTTTGTGATTACAAAACTGGGACCCCGCGAGAGAGCAAAGAAGGCCGGCGACGGTGCATCAATCGCTCCCCCCTCAAGTTCAACCGCGCTATATACTGACCACGGGTTATTCGGGTCTCTCGGCTGCGGTGCATAAAGGCGCAGATCAGGCCCTTGTGCCATCACATCAGCTAAGCCGAGCGGTGAACTGATCTGTTTTTTCCAGAGAGGTCGACGCGATAGGCCCTCATATTCGGTGTAGATAAAGGTTCTGGCCAGCACGTAGGCCCCGGCACAAATTCCAAGTATCTGTAATCCGTCCTGCACGCGTTGCTGCAGGAGCTGTAGCGATGGCCCGGTAAGTTGCTCACGATAAGTTGTCCCTGCACGTGTGCCGGGCAAAACCAGCAAATCGACCTGCTCGGTCAGTTTTGTACAGAGGGTGTGCGCTGTAACACGCGCCAAGGTGAGTCCGGTCTGTGCCAGCGCCAGACGAGAAAAAACACGCCAGAGGCTATCAATCTTGCTCTCACCCTGAGTATCATAGATAAGTATGTTTGCCATAGCCGCGGCCTATAGCACAGAAAACTGCCTGCCTGACAGCTGGGTTGGATTCTGTTAATCTTTCGACATGAAAGCCCGCGCCTCCAAAGATCCCAGCGTCCGTCTCGAGATCACCATCGCTCTGGTCGTCCTGTCGTTCGCTGCCGGTATTGCCGTGGGCGCGTGGATGGAATCTGACCTGACCAACAAAGCGCAGCGCACCACCGAGGGTATCGTTAATCTGGTCGGAAATCTGCGCCAGCAGCTGGAAAACAAGACATTTTCGCCCGGTACTGGCTACGAGGATGTGACCGATCGACTGCGTGAGCATGATATTGTCCCACCGACCCTGCTGCGACAAGGTAAGCTGGCAAGTGCGTGGGATAACCCCATGAACGTGGCGATCAACCGCGGCAGTGCCATTCCTGTTATTGAAATTAGCATCAGCGAGATGAGCGCGCGCAGCTGCAAGCGGCTAGTGTCTCTGCTATCGCGCCGCTACTATAATGTCAGCGACCTGCGCTCGATCTGGGTCGGCCCTCCGGGTGTAACACTGAGCAAATTTCCGGTCTCGCCTGAGCAGACCGGATGCACATCCGCCAGTACGAAAATTACCTTTCAGTACCAATTGCAGGGCCCGCGGCGCTAGTTATGTCGTGGAATCAAGGCTTTTTCCGGCTGCACCAGTCGAAAAGGCCCGTCAAGAGCGGAAAAATCAGCTCCCCCCCGTAAAAAATTATTGTACACCGCGCGGAATCGGCGCAATCAGAATGGTGCGTGCACTTGAGCGCGTAACACACAACCTAACCACAGGACTCACACCATGGCTGAAACCGTTAAGGTTCCCACTGTCACCCTGAAGCAAATTGCTGCGACTCTCGCTGAGAAGCAGGGCATGAGCAAGAAGGACGCCAACGCGTTCCTTGAAGCGTTCATCGCCACTGTGACCAAGCACATCAAGAAGGGCGACAAGATCCGTATTCCCGGTCTGGGCATTTTCGTTGTCCGCAAGCGTCCCGCTCGTATGGGCCGCAACCCGGCCACCGGCGAGCCGATCAAGATCAAGGCCAGCAAGAAGATTGCTTTCCGCGCCGCCAAGGAGCTGAAGGAAGCCATCTAAGCTTACGGCTTGATGAATTCTGCAATCGCCGCATTCGCAAGAGTGCGGCGATTGTGCTTTGTGGGCTGCTTTGAAACTGTAAAATTCGATGGAGGCGGTGCCCACCGCGATTGATAAAGGAAAAGAGGGGAAATGGTGGCTGGGGGCAGAATTGAACTGCCGACACGCGGATTTTCAGTCCTAGACCATTCAAGCTTCATCAAATAGTTAGCAGAGTTCTAGCTGGAAAACACGCAACCATGTATCAATGGGTTAACGACTGTTTGAAAAACATATGTACTGAATAACTGGATTATGTTTTGGCTTTTGCGACGAAGTCTATAAATCTCAGACTTGTGTAATGGCTTTTTCCCAGTACTAATTTGCACAGTAGCCATTTTCTAACAGCTATGCAAATCAGCTTCAGTTAGTTCTTCCAGTGGTTTGTTGATAAATTTCCCTGACACCTCCATCACGTTACGAAGGTGCCTGCAAAGGCTTTTTTCGCATGGCTTTATATCATAGTCATTCCACCGCAGAGAGCAGTGTGTAAAATCGCCCGGCTCACCATCAGCCAAAAGCAAGATGCCTCTCTTGCCACTTTTAGCGTGTATGATTTCACGCACATGCCTTGCCTTAATGCGAACGATTCCCAGATAGTCTTTGCCAGGTTTGCCATCAACCTTCTTGGCAATCAGATTTTCAGCCCAAGCCTTGAATGCTAACACGTCACTTTTGCATGCCCTATAACAGGAAGCCCCCCCTGGTACGTGTTCATTGCGGCATACTTCGTCTGTTTTGAGGTAGCTGGCCTCAGGCTTTCCGTCCACGATACGGCTAGGAGGCTGCTGAACAACTCGAATTATACACTCGTCGTCGCCCACCGGACCAAAAGGATTTTCAGAATGATGCTTCTGCTCTTCAGCGTGCATGATTGGGGAATATGCCTGCTACTGCTTCAAAGAACTCTACAGGCAGCTTGCCCTCCATACGTAGATCACAAGCAGGGCTTTCAAACTCACCAAACAGCGATGGCTCTCCACTCTCATTATGGATTGAGTAGTAGACCAAACCATCACCAGACGTGGAGACTGTAGCAATTGTGTCGTTATTACGCCATTGCAAACCCAGCTCTCCTTCTTCATCTACAAAGGCTGATGGAGCAATAATATTAGCTGGCATCGCATTAAGAACAAAAGCCAGCGTTGTGTATGCTTGAGCACTCGGCGCCCTAGTATCGTCTCCCGCCCAGCCATCTTTCAACTTTAAATAAGTTAGTAACTTATCAGCTACTGGAGCGAGATCATATCGCAACCAAAGTCCAATCTTCCTACCACTACCCACAAAAACTTGGCGAAGAATGTCACCAAACGTAGACCCACTATAAATTATGCTAATTGGTCCGGCGACCATTATCCAACGCCCAAGTCGATCAATAGTAGTATTTTCGGATTCCTGAGGCAGAAATACTGTGGATATGTCAGCGATGCTGGCATTCCTTTTCACAAAGCCAGTGTTCTTAGACGCATCAATGTCAAGTGTGGTAAGCGGCCTAGCATACATTCTTAAGCCTGATCCTTTCTTGCATATCATCGACTAAGAATTTCTTTAAAACTTCCTTGTTCTTGATATGCAGTTTTTCATATGCATCATAAATCTGATCCCAACTGACTTTTGTACTGCCATTAGGCGGAATAACATCAAGCTTTAGAATGTGATCGTACTTTACGAAATAACCTGGCACAGGATTTTCGGCGGCGTCGATGTGAATTCGGTTAAGTAACCGATCATTATCTAAAATCTCAAACCACCCCTGATGTAAATGCCAAAACGGGCCGCGGGCAGCAAAATCAGCTGGTATATACGGACATCCCTCAGGGACTAACTCATGAATTTTATATTCTTCCCTGTTGCATTTGTTAGTAAAAATATCGACATACTGTAAGGTTAAGGCAGCCACACCGCTGAGAGGAACTTGCATAACTTCCATCATTTGCTGCAATTGATAGAAAGCTATACCCTTGAAATCATCCCAACGTTCATAGGCATACTCTGTAACAGAGACAACGCTCTCCTCAGCCGTCAACTTGCGAGCTAACTGGCCATTGCTCTGATACACCTCGAAACTTGTGGCGGCTGGTGGCTCACCTTGGACGGAGTTCGGACCCACATTAATAGCTATAAACTGCGGCTTATTAATTTTTGGAAATTGAGCTGAGAATTTATTTTCATGAGCCGCATCAAGAGCATCAACCCTATTTCTTCGTAAAGGCTCCGACAATATTAATCCTAATGACGCCTCAGCGATAGCGTGTGGCGCCTCACGGCGATAATTCAATGGATTCCACGACATATAAAGATTTAACCCCCATTAGGTAGATTGTTACATCTGTTTACTAAGTTGAAAAGCGCATTTCCGATTTAGGATTAGGTTACTCCTGAGCCCTTAAATAAGGGTGAGGCTGCTTAAATTCAACCTAAGCAAAGAATCAAATCACCGATAGTTAAGTGGCTAAATTATAACAGAGAAACGCGGATGAGTTTGGAAAACAATGGAAAACACTTTTTCGGGGTAAAAGCTAACCCATTGAAAAGATGGTGGCTGGGGGCAGAATTGAACTGCCGACACGCGGATTTTCAGTCCGCTGCTCTACCAACTGAGCTACCCAGCCACAGGCCTGATGGCGTGGCCGTTCTTATACGGAGGCTTTGCCCGGAACGCAACAGGGGATTCACTCCTCAGCGTCATCCGTATGAGTTGGCGGCACCTCGTCCTGACAGGGGAGAGCGTAGCTGCCATTAAGCCAGCGCAGCAGATCGCGCTCCCGGCATCGCGCCGAGCAAAAAGGTAAACACGATCTAGACGCTGCCCGCCCGCACACCGGGCAATTGCGGCCTTGATATGAATTTTTTGCATGACTAGCGGACATGGCTGCCTTCCAAAAAACAGATAAACCAATAAAATCAAAGTGAACCATTGTCTAGCCCTAGCAGCAGACTTGCTCTTTTTGCTTGCTTTTTATGATCGCCCTCCGCTATGTGTGCGCTGCATTAATTAGGTTACTGGGTTAGGAGAACGGCATGCGCTTGGCGATGATTGGTAGCGGGTATGTGGGTCTGGTTTCAGGCGCCTGCTTTGCCGAATTTGGCGTGACTGTAACTGGCGTCGACACCAATGCCGAAAAAATTGCCCGGCTGCAAAAAGGTGAAATTCCCATTTATGAGCCGGGTCTGGATGAGCTGGTGAAGAAGAACATGGCGGCAGGCCGCCTCTCTTTCACTACCGATCTCAAGAGCGCAGTGGCCCAGGCTGACGCTGTCTTTATTGCGGTGGGCACGCCCACCCGCCGGGGCGATGGCCATGCTGATCTCAGCTATGTCTATGCTGCCGCCGAGCAGATTGCCGATGCCCTGACCGGCTATACTGTTATTGTCGATAAATCGACAGTACCGGTCGGAACAGGAACTGAAGTTGAAAAGATCATTCGTGCGCGCCGCCCGGACGCCCAGTTTGATGTCTGCTCCAACCCCGAGTTCCTGCGTGAAGGCGCTGCGATTGATGACTTCATGCGCCCGGACCGCGTGGTGATCGGTGCCAATTCGGCCAAGGCCGAGGCGGTGATGCGCCAATTGTACCAGCCGCTGCTCGCACTCGAGACTCCCATCCTGTTCACCACGCGCGAGGCCGCCGAGCTGATTAAATATGCCGCCAACGGGTTCTTGGCCATGAAGATCACCTTCATCCACGAAATGGCCGATCTGTGTGAAAAGCTGGGAGCCGATGTGCAGGATGTGGCGCGCGGTATTGGCCTTGATAGCCGTATCGGCAAGCGCTTTCTGCAGCCCGGCCCCGGCTATGGCGGCTCGTGCTTCCCCAAAGATACGCTGGCCCTGATGCGTACGGCGCAGGAGTCCGGCGCTCCGGTGACCTTGATTGAAGCAACAGTTGCCGCCAATAACGCCCGCAAGACTGCTATGGCCCAGAAAGTGATAGAGGCTGTTGGCGGCAATATTGCCGGCAAGAAGGTGGCGATCCTGGGGCTTGCTTTCAAGGCTGATACCGATGATATGCGGGATAGCCCGGCGATTGATATCGTCAACGAGCTGCAAAAGGCGGGTGCTGATATCTTTGCCTATGACCCCATCGCCATGACAGAGGCACAAAAGGTCCTCAGCAAGGTGACCTATGGCACGAATGCCTATGATGTATGCGATAATGCGGATGTCGCCGTGATCGTGACCGAGTGGAAGGAATTCCGCGCTCTTGATCTGGCCCGGCTGCGCCAGAGCATGGCAACCCCGGTGATGGTGGATCTGCGCAACCTGTATAGCCCGCAGCAGGTGGTGGATGCTGGATTCATCTACCGTTCAGTTGGCCGTCCAACGCCCACCCGTTCAGCGCAGGCCGCCCCGGCCCTCAAAGTGGTGGCTGACACAGCCGCCTGAGTGAGAAGCTGCCAGAGCTGTACGGCACTGCGCAGCGGGACGTAAAGAAACAAGACCCACAGCAGGTTCGCACCAGTCAGAAGTGTCACTTCGCTGGCGTTCAGTCCGGTTGTAAGGGCCAGAACAAGCGCTGCAAACAGACAGAGGTCGCGCTCGCCCAACCGCCAGAGCTGCAGCAGACGCACCAACATCCCGACGAGAGCCAGTGCAAATACACCGACACCCAGCAGGCCAAGATTCAAAGCCAGTTCCAGCAGGCCGTTATGGGCATGCGGCGCATCCCACAACAGGAACTCGCGAATATAACTGATGGCGATGCCTTGCGCCGGGGTCCAGAACTGTCCGTAGCCATACCCCAGCCACAAGCGATCCTGAATGGCCTGTCCTACACCGTGCCAGATCGGGATGCGATCCGAAAGTCCAGCATCGCGATTGAGCAAGTGCAGAAGGGGTTCGCTCACGAGTGGTCCGAGCCAGAGCAAGACCAGAGCGAGAGTGAGCACAAGGGTCGGAACTGTCAGAACCCAGCTGAGGCTGCGACCAAGGCGGCTAAGCACGACATAAATGCACACGCCAAGGGCCACCAGCAGCAGCACGACCCACGCCGTGGCGGACCCGGCCTGCACCATTACCGTCAGACACAGCAGCGCTCCGGCCAGATAGCCGCCCCGGGGACGACCGCGCGACCAGTAGGCGGCCAGAATATTCAAACACAAACCTGCCAGCATGATCTGGGCCAGTGTATTTTTCTGCCCGGTAATACCGCGCCAGAACCCGTCATGCCGCCCGCTCATAATGGCATAGTCCGGATACACCATAACCGCGAGGCTGCTGGCGAGCGCTACCATTGAAATCGCCAGAGCAGACCAGCGTGTTAGCGTGCGCGGACAGAAGGTCAGCGCTAGCAGACTGGTGACCATCGCTGTCCCTAACGGTGCGGCACAGGCTTTGAGTGTCGCGATCGGCTGATCGGCCCACAGGGGGGAGAGTACGAGAACACCGTAAAGAGCCAGCCAGAGGCGATTGTGCGCCCACAGCCAGGCGACCTGACCAAAACGGGTCAGAAGCCAGAGAGCGAATAGCCCATAAAGCCCGGCCCAGAGGGCTAGCTTCACTCCATCGGTGACCGGATCTGCGCCCCCCTGCCCGGCCAGATAGCGCAGAAAGCGAAACGGGTCACTAGCGGCCAGAAACAGGAACAGAAAAATCAGACCCGAGCCAAGCCAGCGGCTAAGCGCTGAGGCAGAGGCTGTGTGTTCATGAGTACGCATCATCCGACTTGCCTTCCGGTTGTGACCGGGCCGAACTGTTCACCCAAGCGCAGATCCCATTCCTCCGGCACAATCACCAGATTGCCGGCGTCCGGGGTATTCGTGAGTTCGCCCAGGTACAGCACATCGTCGACAACATAGAAATCAACGCGCAGAAACTGCAGTCCTTCGGCCAGCTTCAAGGAATAATCAAGCATCTGCGCCAGCGGCCGAGGCGGAGGGACCGGGCGATCAATGCCCTGATCCCGATTGTAGCGGAGCGGGAGCAGCTCCCACTGCGCTGTAAAAGCGGAGCGCCGATGTTTGCTGAAGCGATCGACGCTCACCATCACCATCAGGATTTTTCCGTTAGCAACAAAAACCTTGTAATCATCGGCCGGGCCGCCATCGGCTCCAGCCAGAAACTCCTCAATCATCAGACGGCGCGGCAAGCCCCGGTAATACCACTCGCGTCGGTAGTGAGAATAATCCTGGCTCAGCCACGCGTCGCACGCGCGGGCGAGCTGGGCTTTGTTGAGGGGTTGTGTGTCTGTCACGATCTGCACATAGCCCGAGCCATGATTGGCCTTTACGACATAGCGCTCGGGAAGCCGGTCAAACTCAATCTGATTAAAACTGTCGTAGACACCCAGCACCTCGGGCAATCGACAGTCGGGCAGCTTTTGCTGTGCATAATCGCGCATCGCCAGCTTATCCGCAAAAATCCGGCGGCGCGGGTCATGATCGTAGAGAAAGCTGCACAGGATTTTCTCGCTCAGCCGCTTGGGCTGGCGCAGGTGTGGCCAGTGGCCTTGCGTGAGCCGATAGCGCAGTACACAAAACACCGTTGCAGGCAGCCAGCGGGCGGTCAGGCGGTTGGCCCAATAGGTCAGGGTACGGAGTTGCATTCCCGGCATGGGCGGAAAATAGAGGGACTTGCCGCAAAGGTAAATGACTTTACTTACCCGCCTCCATCGGGGTAAATCTGCTCGTCACCATGTCGACACCTGTCTCCCTCATTATGCCAGCTTATAACGCAGCGCCTTATATCGGCGAAGCGATTCGTTCGGTACTGGCGCAAAGTCATACCGCGTGGGAGCTGATAATCGTCGATGACGGCTCAACCGATGCCACAGCGAGGATAGCCCGGTCCTTTACCGACCCACGCATCCATGTCTACGCTAGCACTGGCCAAACCGGCGCGGCGGCGGCTCGCAACCTTGGCTTTGCCCAAGCCCGACACAACTGGCTGATGTTTCTGGATGCTGATGATCGTCTGCGTCCTCAGGCCCTAGGGTCTCTGTTAAGTGCGGCAACCCAAAAGCCGGAGGCGGGCGTTATCTACGCCGACTATGAGCGGATGACAGTTCAAGGCCAGCTCACCGGCCTACGCCGCTGGCTTCCCCGCCCCTCCCGCCCGACTGGGGATGTGTTACCTGCTTTTCTGTACCGCAATCATATTGTGAATGGTGGCACTGCCCTGATCCGTCGAGCACCTCTTGAGGCCATCGGCGGCTGGAATCCGGAACTGCGCTCCAGTAACGATTGGGCGCTGTGGTGTCTGCTGGCCAGTATCACGCCCTTTCATTATATGCGAGGCCTGACCGCCCTTGAGTACCGTGATGTACCCACCGGCATTACCCGCCAGCACAATACCGGGCGGGAAAAGCTTGAGCCCGCAATTGATTTTGTCTTCACGCACCCATTGGTACGCGCCCGACTGGGTGAGGATGAGCTCAAACATATCCGCCAGCGCAAGGAGGGGCGCGTTCATCTTTTCTTTGCCCTGCAGCAGGCGCGCGCCCGGCACTGGCGGGCTGCTTTTGATGGTCTCTGGCGCGGTCTGAAGCTTGATCCGGCCAATAGCCCACTGGCTCTGGCTGAATTTACTCTTGCGCTCGTGGATGGTTGCCTTGCCCGCCCCCGCTAAGGTAACTGTTGGCGGCCTTCCTGTCGTGAGGCTGGGCCGAGCCGAACTCGCGGCCTTGATGGTACAGGACTGCCAACAGCGGGATCACGCCGCCCCGCCCAAGCTCGTCTTCTCGGCCAATGGCGAGAGTATCGCGCTGGCCAACACCAATCCAGCTATGGCCAATCTACTGGCGCAGGCAGACTACATCCACGCTGATGGGCAGTCGGTGGTGTGGGCATCGCGCTGGCTAACGGCGACGCCCCTGCCCGAGCGTGTGGCGACAACTGATTTCTTTCATGACGCCGCCCGCGCCGCGCAGGATACCGGACTATCGTTCTATTTTCTGGGAGGGCCGGAAGATCATAACGCCCGGATGGTGGCTGAGGTGCAACGGCTTTATCCACGCCTGCGGATCAGCGGACGGCACCATGACCGCTACCCGCCGGAGGCGGAGACAGCGCTTGTAGCCGATATTGTCGCTACACGAACCGATGTGCTGTGGCTTAGTCTGGGTCGTCCTCGGCAGGAAGAATTCTGCATCAAGTACCGCAAACAGCTGCGCGGCGTCGGATGGCTGAAAACCTGCGGCGGGCTGTTTAAATATGTGATCGGGGAAGACTCGCGAGCGCCAGAATGGATGCAACAAGCCGGATTGGAGTGGCTGTACCGCGCCGCGCGTGAGCCGCGCCGTTTGGGCAGGCGCTATCTGAGCACCAATCCACAGGCCCTCTGGTACCTGCTGACACGCACAAAGTAACAGGCTACACTGCCGGGCATGAACGTGACCATCGGCATCATCACCTGCCAGCGGCCGCACTGGCTGGCGCAAACCCTGTCCGCCCTACAGGGGCAGCTGTCTACGGCTCTGTCGCCGGCGCCAACCCTGAAGGTTCTGGTTGTTGATAATGACGCCGCGGGCAGCGCCCGTGAGGTCTGCGATCAAGCCCGCCAAGCTGGGCTGGACCTGACTTATATTGCCGAGCCAGTGCGCGGTATTCCCGCCGCGCGCAACCGGGTACTGGCCAGCCTGTCGGATGACACCGAATTTCTGGCATGGATCAACGATAACGGTTTGCCCGAGCCGAACTGGCTGGATGTTTTGCTGCAAACCGGCCTTGAAACCGATGCCGATATCGTGATGGGCGCCACCGAAGCCCTGCTTCCCGATGGCTCACCCGACTGGATCAAGCGGGGCGGCTTTTTTAACCGCCGCCGTTTCATCGACTATGCCTCACTGGCCGAAGGTGCCTCTAACAATTGCCTGATCCGCGTAGCCGCCCTGCGCCGCAGCGGCGTGCGCTATGATGAAGCGCTCAACCAGCTGGGCGGCAGCGATACCGTTTTCTTCCGGCAGGTGGCGCGGGCGGGGCTGACGATGGTCTGGGCGGTGGGCGCACTGGTGCGCGAGCAGATTCCGGCCGACCGCTGCCGTTTTGGCTGGCTGTGGCAGCGCAACCTGCGCGCAGGCAACACGCTGGCCTATTGCGATCTCAAGATGGATGGGCTGATGGGTGGCCTGCGCCGCTTTGGCCGCGCGCTACAAAAGCTCGCCCAAGGGCTCATCAGCCTGCCATTGGGCCTGACCGGGCGACACGAACTGGCACGCGCACTACTACTGATCGCCCGCGGCCTTGGCATGCTGGCCGGTCTGGTTGGAATGCGGGTACGGGAGTAGCTTAAGCTGCCGTTGGATTGGTAATCTTGGCCATTTGACCCAGCAGCTCGGCGGTACCGGCGGCGTTATCCACATTGAGCATACCCACGGTGTGATAGCCCGCATCGACGTGCATCACCTCGCCTGTCACACCACTGCCTAGTTCGGAGAGCAGGAACAGGGCTGAGTTACCCACTTCGGTCTGCGTCACGTTACGGCCCAGTGGCGCATTAAGCGCATTCCACTTCAGGATGTAGTTGAAATCGCCAATGCCGCTGGCGGCCAGAGTCTTGATTGGGCCGGCTGAAATGGCATTAACGCGGATATTCTGCGGACCAAGGTCGGCCGCCAGATAGCGCACGCTGGCCTCCAGCGCGGCCTTGGCCACGCCCATAACGTTATAATGTGGCATTACGCGCTCGGCGCCGTAATAGCTGAGTGTAATCAGGCTGCCACCCTTCTTCATCAGCGGCACCGCGCGCTGGGCGATGGCGGTGAAGGAGTAGCAGCTGACATCCATGGTCAGGGCAAAATTGCTGCGGGTGGTGTTGAGGTACAGACCATCAAGCTCTTTTTTGTCCGAGAAAGCCACCGCATGCACCACAAAATCCAGCTCACCCCACTGGGCCTCGACAGTCTTGAACAAGGCATCGGTCTGCTCATCACTGCGGGCGTCTTCATAGGGCAGCACCAGCTTGGCTCCCACCTGCTCGGCCAGCGGGCGCACACGCTTTTCCAGCGCCGGGCCCTGAAACGTAAAAGCCAGTTCGGCCCCATGGGCGGCAGCAACCTGGGCAATGCCCCAAGCGATCGAACGCTCATTCGCCACACCAATAATGAGGCCTTTTTTACCAGCGAGCAGGCGGGCGGGGGCGGCAACAGTGTCAGTCATCAGATATTCCTCATGAATTTGGCTTGGCAATGTCTGTAACCTACACGGCCTATCGGCCACGTCTACCACTTTTTCATCGCTGCGACCGATAAACCCTTGACTTTCAGGGGCAAAAACAGGCATTAACCCGCCCACATGAGTTTTACTGATCTTGGTCTGAGCGAAGAAGTATGCCGCGCCGTTAGCGATGTCGGCTACACCGTCCCCACCCCTATACAGGCGCAGGCGATTCCCTTCGTCCTGATGAGCCGCGACCTGATGGCCACGGCCCAGACCGGCACCGGAAAGACCGCCGCCTTTACCCTGCCGATGATCGATATTCTGGCTGGGGGCCGCGCCCGCGCCCGTATGCCACGCTCGCTCATTCTAGAGCCGACCCGCGAGCTGGCCACCCAAGTGGCGGAGAATTTTGACCTCTACGGCAAGTATAACAAGCTGAGCCATGCCCTTATTATTGGCGGCGAAAATATGGATGAGCAGATCAAGCTGCTCGACCGCGGTGTGGATGTGCTGATTGCCACCCCCGGTCGTTTGCTCGACCTGTTTGAGCGCGGTCGTATCCTGCTCAATGACATCAAGGTGCTGGTGATTGATGAAGCCGACCGCATGCTGGACATGGGTTTTATTCCGGATATCGAAAAAATCTGCAAGCTGCTCAGCCCGATGCGCCAAACCCTGATGTTCTCGGCCACTCTGGCTCCGGAAATCAAGCGGCTGGCTGACCAGTTCCTGATGAACCCCAAGAGCATCAGTGTGTCCCCCCCAGCCAGTACCGCCGTAAATGTGCAGCAACATCTGGTGGAAACCACTGAACGGAACAAGCGCGAGGTGCTGCGCCATCTGCTGCGTACCCGCAACGTCAAGAACGCCTTCATTTTCTGCAACCGCAAGAAAGATATTGGCGTCCTGCAACGCTCGCTGGAGCGGCATGGTTTTAACGCGGGGGCCCTGCATGGCGACATGGTGCAAAGCGCCCGCACTGCCACGCTCGATGCCTTCAAGGCCGAGCGCATTGCCCTGCTGGTCTGCTCGGATGTGGCCGCACGCGGGATCGACATTACTGGCGTCAGCCATGTCTTCAATTTTGACGTGCCCATTCACAGCGAGGACTATGTCCATCGCATCGGTCGCACCGGCCGCGCGGGTAACAGCGGCGAAGCCTTTACACTGGCCACCGCCGATGACGCCAAATTTGTCGATGCGATCGAAAAGCTGATCAAAAAGCCGATTCCCCGCTTTACCGTTGAGGGCTATGCCCCCCGGCAGGAGCAGGAAAATCCGGTGATCCAGCATCAGGAACGGCCGCGCCGGGAACGCCCCGAGCGCGCCCCCCGCCGCGAGCGCAGCGGACCGCGCCAGGACCGGAATGAACGAGCCGATCGCCTGCCGCGCTATAACGATAACATCGACGCCCTGCCCGCCGAAACGGTTAACTTTGGTGATGACCTGCCCGCTTTCCTGCGCCGCCCGGCCCCAACGAAATAATCCGCCACAAGGTTGACAGCTGACGCAAGTTAAGCGAACACGGTGCGTGTTCCGCCTGTCCCTGATTCGCTCCCTCCTGCTTACCACCGCCCTGCTCGCGGCGGCTCCCGCCATCGGTCAGGATCAGCCGATTTTGCTGAACGCCAATCAACTGATTTATGATGAGAATGCCAACAGTGTGACCGCGCAGGGCAATGTTGTTCTGGTCCATGAGGGACAAACCCTCAACGCGGATGAACTGGTCTATGATCGCGCTGCCGATATTGTCCATGCGCGCGGTCATGTGCGCATCTGGCAAAGCAATGGCGATATCCTGCATGCGACCGCGGCTGATCTCAGCCGGGATATGCAGCAGGCGTTTGTGCAGCAGGTTAGCCTGCTGATGCAGGATAACTCACGGTTCATCGCGCTGGAGGGTGAGCGGACCGAGGGCCGCTATGTGCGCCTGAACCGCGCGCTCTACACGGCTTGTGATTTATGTCAGGACGACCCGCACCAGCCCCCCCTGTGGCAAGTGCGGGCACAGCGCATCATTCATGACAGCGCCCGCAAGGATGTGATTTACCGCAATGCGACGCTTGAGCTGGGCGGCCTACCAGTCTTCTACACGCCGTACCTGTCGCATCCGGATCCCAGCGTCAAGCGGCGCTCCGGTTTTCTTGCCCCCGTCATCGGCTCGCGCACCAATCTGGGCTTTACCACCCGTACTTACTATTATCTCGATGTCGCTCCGAGCATGGATGCCACGATTGAGGCCAGCTACTCTGCCAAACGCGGCGCGCTGGCGGGTCTGGAGTGGCGCCAGAAAACAGAAAAAGGCAGCATTAACCTCTCGAGCAGCCTGACCTTTGACTCGGTGCCGAATGATACTTTTGGCCTGCCGGATGAAAGCACGCGCGCGCGGGGACATTTCTTTCTCGCTGCAACCCACAACCTGACCGAGAACTGGCGGGGCAGTCTGTCCATTCGCCGCACGACCGACGACACGTTCCTCGACCAGTGGGCCTATACCGCGGAGGACGTCCTCACCAGCCGCGGTCAGCTGGAATATTTTACACCGCGCAGCTATGGCCAGATGGCCCTGACCTCCTATCAGGATCTACGTTCGAACATTACTACCGCCGAACCGCAGGTGATGACTCTGTCGTATCAGTCCCAGAGTGCGCCCCATCACCTGATTGGCGGTCGCTGGTTCCTTGGCTTTGACAACCGGGCTATTACCCGCTCCCGCGGAGTGGATTCGGCCCGCAGCTCGCTGGCGCTGGGCTGGCGGCGCGAGGATGTGCTGCCCGCGGGTGTAGTCTTGACCAGCGAAGCGACGGCCCGCGCCGATGGCTTTCTGGCGACCAACCTGAACAACGAGGATCGCGCCCGCCTGCGCCCCTTCGTGCAAGGACAGCTTACGGCCCGCTGGCCACTGGTCCGCCAGTCCACTCATGGCCAGCAGTTTATCGAGCCAAT
>ERZ761603.750-NODE-750-length-26098-cov-39.310986_pt1 | contig 26098 bp, 18 predicted proteins | sample MGYA00511879_ERZ761603 | MGnify/ENA primary metagenome ERZ761603 (study PRJEB28899, sample SAMN02850040) | bioreactor sludge metagenome | biome: EBPR Sludge; feature: EBPR Bioreactor; material: flocular biomat | place: Australia: Thorneside Wastwater Treatment... | reverse complement strand
ATCTGGATGGCGACGGCCAGCAGCAGCCAGGCGGCAAGGAGTGTACTGGGGTGCGTGCTGGGGTTGGTGGCGCTGGCGGGTTCGGCGTCGGGCACGTGGTCGATCATCATCATCAACACGCGCACGGGCGAGGTGGCGGCGGGCTCGGCGACGTGCCTGACGAACTTTGACCTGCAGGCGAACACGCCGGTGCTGATCCCGATGGTCGGGGCGGCGACGGCGCAGTCGTTCGTGGATTCGGACGGCTCAAACCGAACGTTTATCCGCGACGGCATGGCGCGAGGGGACAGCCTCTCGACGATTCTGGCCGGGCTTGCGGTGCGTGATTCGGGGCATCAGACGCGGCAGTACGGGATGGCGAAGGTGGACGGGGATCGGCTGACGTTCTCGGGGACTGGCGCGGGCGGCTGGGCGGGGGGCCGGGTGGGTCGCGTCGGCGAGCTGGTGTACGCGGTGCAGGGGAACGTGCTGACGGGTGCGCCGGTGGTGGATGAGGCGGTGCGCGCGATCGAGGAGACGCCCGGAGATATCGCGGCGAAGCTGATGGCGTCGATGGAAGCGGCGCGGGTGATGGGCGGCGACGGGCGGTGCTCGTGCAACCGTGGACCGGAGGGGTGCGGGTCGCCGCCGCCGAGCTTTACGAAGAGTGCGCACATCGCGTACATGCTGATCGGGCGAGATGGGGACACGGTGAACTGCCGGGCGATGTACAGGACGGATCGTGCGGTTGGCTCGGCGGCGGTGCTCGATCTGAATGGTGATGGCAAGCCGGATGTGGCGGCGACGGGGGCCGGGGCGGGCGGCGGGCTTTCGCTGATGGAGAACACGTCGGCGGACGGTCTCGCGTCGCTCGGGCCGGCGTCGGGAGTGCCGGGCGGATCGACGATCCGCGATGTTGTGACGGCGGATCTCGACGGCGACGGCTTCGGGGATGTGATCGCCAGTTCGGCGGGCTCGAACGCGATCGCGGTGTGGAAGGGGCGGGTGGGCGGCGGGCTGGGGGCCGTGGCGCTGTATCCCGCGGGGGGGAGCAATCCGGGCACGATCGCGGTGGGGGATCTGACGGGCGATGGCGTGGCGGATGTCGTGGTGTCGACGATCGGCACCAACGACGTCTGGCTGTTGCCCGGTGATGGGTCGGGTGGCTTTGGCGCGGGTCAGCGTCTCGGCGTGGTGACGGGGGTCGCGGGTGTGTCGATCGGAGATCTGAACGGGGACGGGCGGGCGGATGTGGCGGCGGTGGGTTCGTCGACGGTCGTGGTGGGGTTTGTGTCGGACGGCTCGGGCGGGTTTGTGCGCCAGAATCTGGTGACGCTGCCCCGGGCGGCGTCGGGTGTGTTCGCTGGTGATCTCAATGGCGACGGGCGTGCGGATCTGGTGACGGTCTCGGCGAACGAGACGACGGCGAGGCTGCACGTGAGGCGGGCGGACGGGACGTACGAGTCGAGCGCGGTGACACTGACGGGCGTGGGTGTGTCGGCCGCGCTGGCGGATCTGGATCGGGACGGGGTGTCGGATCTTGTGGTGTTCGGGCGATCGCTGCTGCACACGATGCGAGGGCTGGGCGGTGGCGTGTTTGATGGGCCTCGGGCTTGGACGCACGGGTGGTCGGCGGGCAAGAGCTCGCTGGCGGACATGGACGGGGACGGCGATCTGGACGTCGTGAGTTCAACGTCGTCGCAGGCGGTGCTGCTGACGGCGAATCTGAGCAGGCCAGGGGAGATCGACTTTGGGAATGCGGGGTGTGCATCGGGGTCGATGTACATGGAGCTGAATGTCGCGAACCAGACCGCCGCCGCTCCGGACCCGGTGATCACGCTACGGGAGATGTACGACGCGTGGCGTGGCGATCTGGCGGGCGTGGCGGACGCGGTGGTGTCGGAGGCGGCGTTTGAGCGCGCGTACACGACCGCGGGTGGAAAGAATCCGGCCCGTTTGCGCGTCGTTCTTCGCGACCTGGACGGGCGGGCGGTGGGCGAGGGGTGGGACGTGCGGGGCGTTTCGGCCGGTGCGGCTGGCGTGATCGTGGGCGAGTTTGCTCGCGACGAGGACGGGTCGTACGCCGCGGACGTGCGGGGGGGTTCGACGTGCGGGCAGGCCCGCGTGAAGGTGATCGCGTCCGACGGGAGCCGCGAGGTCGTGCTGATGCCCGCGGCGGAACTGGCCGTGGGCCCGTTGGCGGATTGGGACGGCGACGGGTTTGTGGACTTCTTCGACTACGACGCGTTCATGTCGGCGTACGAAGCTGGGGCGTCATCGGCGGATCTGGATGGCGACCAGCGCGTGACGCCGACGGATCTGGAGCGGTTTGTGTCGGCGTTTGATGTCGGGTGCGGATGAGCCGATACGGCGCGGGGTATGGCCGGTTTGTTTGTATTTTGATTGGATCTCGATTGGTGCGAATGGTGGCGGCCTGCGCTTGGGGCGCGTGGTTTGGTGGTGTCGTGGCGCGCGTGGTCTTGGCGCGGGTGCTTGGTGTGGGGGCCTCGGTATTCGCAAATCCATGTTTTTCAGTGGTTTCCGTGGCACGCTCGGTGGGGCGAGGTGACGGCGTGGGGCGTGGCGAGCTGCTATGATTGCGGCCGCTCTGACACGCCGGAAGTTGGCCCGGAATGGGCCCTGCGGACCCGACCGAGCGGTGTGGGGGCGGAGTGGGGAGAACGGGCGGCCTGATGGTGGGCGTCCCGAGCGACAGAAAGAGTCCATGACGAACCGCGCGAACACACCCGGAACTTCATCTCCGACGCCGAGCCCGTTGGCGACGCCGAGTCCATTGGGGGCGTTGACCGGGACTCCGGTTGAGGTCACGGTGGGGGCGGAGATCGGGAAGACGAGCGGGAATTACGGGGCGGACCAGATCCAGGTGTTGGAAGGGCTGGAGGCGGTTCGCAAGCGGCCCGGGATGTACATCGGCGGGACGGGGCTGAATGCTCTGCATCACCTGGTGTACGAGGTGGTGGACAACTCGATCGACGAGGCGATGGCGGGGCACGCGACGTTCGTGCAGGTGACGATCCATCCGGACGGCAGTTGCAGCGTGGTGGACGACGGGCGCGGGATTCCGACGGACCCGATGAAGCACGAGGATCCGACGCTGAACGGCAGGCCTGCGGTTGAGATCGTGCTGGTGAAGCTGCACGCGGGCGGCAAGTTCGGGCAGGAGGGGTCGGCGTACAAGGTGTCGGGCGGGTTGCACGGCGTGGGCGTGTCGTGTGTGAACGCGTTGTCGGAGTATCTGCACTGCGAGGTGCATCGCGAGGGGCAGATTCATGCGATCGAGTTTGAGCGCGGGCGGGTGGTCAAGCCGCTGCACGTGGTGGGGAAGGTTCCGGCGGGGAGCCGGCGGAGCCGTGGGACGACGGTGACATTCCGGCCGGATCCGACGATTTTCCCGGATACGACGTTCGATTACGCCACGTTGCAGAATCGGCTGCGGGAGTTGTCGTTTCTGAACCCGGGGGTTGAGATCCGTCTGACGGACGAGCGGGTTGGCACCGACGGGAAGACGCGGAGCGATGTGTTCCGGGCGGAGCAGGGGCTGACGGAGTACGTGGATCACCTGATGACGGGCAAGACGCCGGTGTCGCCGGTGATCGTGGTGAAGAAGGAAGACGCGTCGTCGAGCACGGTGTGCGAGGTTGCGCTGCAGTACCACGACGGGTACAACGAGACGGTGCTGGCGTTTGCGAACAACATTTTCAACAAGGACGGGGGGACGCACGCGCAGGGGTTCAAGGTGGCGCTGACGCGCGTACTGAACGGGTATGCGCGGAGCGCGGGGATCATCCGCGAGCGGGATCCGGTGCCGAGCGGCGAGGACCTGCGTGAGGGGTTGGTGTGCGTGGTGAGCGTGAAGCTGCCGAACCCGACGTTCAACAACCAGCCGAAGGAGAGGCTGCTGAACCCGGAGATCGAGGGCGCTGTGTCGGCGGCGGTGGGGGATGCGTTGTCGACGTGGCTCGAGGAGCATCCTGCGGACGCCAAGCGGCTGTGCCTGCGGGGGATTGTGGCGGCGCAGGCGCGGGAGGCGGCGCGGAAGGCCAGGGAGTTGACGCGGCGGAAGAGCGGGCTTGAGGGGGGCGGGATGCCGCACAAGCTCCGCGACTGCAAGACGCGTGACATTGATCGCAGCGAGTTGTACATCGTGGAGGGCGATTCGGCGGGCGGGTCGGCGACGCAGGGGCGGGACGTGGAGACGCAGGCGATTTTGCCGCTGAAGGGCAAGATTCTGAACGTCGAGAAGGCCCGGCTTGACAAGGTGATTTCGTCGGACGAGATTCGGACGCTGATCACGGCGCTGCGGATCGGGATCGGGCAGGAGATCGATCTGTCGAAGCTGCGGTACGGGAAGATCATCATCATGACGGACGCGGACGTGGACGGGAGCCACATCCGGACGTTGTTGCTGACGTTCTTCTTCCGGCAGATGCCGGACCTGATCCGTCGTGGTCACGTGTACATCGCGCAGCCGCCGTTGTACCAGGTGACCAAGGGGAGCGGGAAGCGTGGTCGGACGTGGTACGTGCTGAACGAGAAGGTGCTGGAGGATTCGCTGACGGAGCTTGGGCTGGAGGGCTCGGTGCTGGTGGTGCGGGATCTGGCGAACGCCCGTCCGGGCCGGGAGGCGCCGGAGCTGTCGCGTGTGGAGGGTGACCGGCTGAAGCGGGCGATCTTCCTGCTGCGGCGGCTGCGGGAGCTGGCGTCGATCGCGGAGCGTCGCGGGGTCCGATTCCTGGACATGCTGGGTGATCGTTCGAAGGACCCGACCGGTCAGCGGCGTCTGCCGACGCACCGCGTGTCGTGGCGTGGAGGGGACGAGCACGCGTGGTCGGAGTCCGACGCGCTGGGCGTGGTGTCGCGGCGAGGGCTGCGGATGGCCGACGCGACGACGTCGGAGACGCCGGCGGCCGGGGAGGCCGCGTCGAATGAGCCCGTCGCGATCCTGCGGGAGCTGCACGAGAATCGCGAGCTGGACCGGATCTTTGCCGAGCTGGGCGCGATGGGGATCGACGTGGATGACTATGGGCTGGTGCGGGAGGAGGCGGCGAGCGGGGAGCGGCTGCCCTCCAAGTACGCGTGGGTCACGGAGAACACCGCCCCCGCGATGACGCCCGAGGCGTCAGGCGAGGACGAGTCGGAGGAGGGCTCGGCCAAGCCCGCGGCACCGCTGGGGAAGGTGGTCGAGGCGGATAATGTGCCGGCGATCCTCGAGAGGCTCGAAGAGATCGGGCGGCGCGGTCTTGAGATCAAGCGGTTCAAGGGTCTGGGCGAGATGGACGCGTCGCAGTTGTGGGAGACGACGATGGATCCCGCGAGGCGGACGCTGCTTCGTGTGAGCCCGGATATCGCGAGCGACGCGGAGGCGATGTTCAGCGTGCTCATGGGCGAACAGGTCGAGCCGAGGCGTCGCTTCATCGAGGATCACGCGCTCGAGGTCCGAAACCTGGACGTCTGAGATTCTCGGACCGGGACTCGCGGGGCGGGCGGCAAAGGCGGCACGGGCAGACCGGCCGGGGGTTTCCTCGGCCTTGTTGAACGCGCGAGTGCAGCGGACTTGTCGATGTACTGAGGGCACTTCCGGGTCGGCCTTCAGGGAACATCGATGAAGCACGTCAATTCCAGCGGCGAGCCGGCGAGCGAGCGTCCAAACTCTCTGGGGATGCGCGAGGAAGTGCTGTCGGATCTGCTCAACTCGATCGACAAGAAGGGGGCGGAAGGGGACGCCAAGCGGGAGTTCGTGCGGTGGCCTTTCCGGAAGGTGTCGGTGCAGGTCTCGGTGATGCAGCCAGGAGGCGGCGGGTCGTCGAAACTGAAGATGGCCTGCCGAAACCTGTCCCGCGGGGGGATGAGCCTGCTGCACAGCGCGTTCATGCATCCCGGGTCGCGTGTGCAGGTTCACTTGCCCCGTCCGGACGGGACTGTCATGACGACGGAGGGCGTGATCGTGCGATGCACGCATGTCCGGGCGATGGTTCACGAGATCGGGCTTCGATTCCTGCACCCGGTGGATGCGAAGCAGTTTGTGCAGACGGATCCGATGACTGACGCATTCAGCCTGGAGAAGATCGACCCGGAACTGCTGAAGGGCACGGTGGTGCACCTGGATGACTCGGCGACGGAGCGAAAGCTGCTTGCGCACTACCTGCGTGGCACGAGCCTGCGGGTGCGTCCGGCCGAGGGGCTGGCAGAAGCGCTCAAGCTGATCGGCGAGGGGTGTGATCTGCTGATCATCGACATGGACATGTCGGGGACGAATGGTGTGGAGGCGGTGGGCGAGATCCGCGGGCAGGGGTATGGCACGCCGGTGATTCTGGTGACGGCGGACACGGCGGCGGCGGCGAAGGTGAACATCGGAGAGCTGCAGATTTCGGCGCTCATTCCCAAGCCGTTCACGCAGGAAACTGTGCTGCGGGCGATCGCGGAGTACATCTCGGCGGACTCGGGGTCTCGGGCGTTGTGCAGCAGCCTGCCTGAGGATCATCCGAACAAGGTGCTGGTGGACGGGTATGTGCAGAGTCTTCGCGCGCTCTCCGGGAGGCTGAAGGAGTGCATGACGAAGGACGACGCCAAGGGGTGTCGAACGCTTTCGCTGCACATCCAAGGCACCGCGGCGAACTACGGGTATCAGTCGATCGGCAGGCTCGCGGCGAGCGCGGCCAAGGCGATCGCGGCGACCGGCAGCGCGGCGGAGGCCAGTGTGTCGCTTGAAGCGTTGATCAAGGCGTGCGATCGGGCCAAGCCCTGAACGGCGGGCGCGTCCGGATCAAGAAGGGTGACCGACGGGGCTCGAACCCGCGACCCCGAGGATCACAACCTCGTGCTCTACCAACTGAGCTACGGCCACCATGAACGCAAGGGCTTCGCGAAGCGCCGCCCGCGTGTGAGGTGACTTTAGGTCGGCCGGGTGGGCAACTCAACGAGTCCGAACAAAGTCCGATCGCTTGGGTCGAGGTGTCGGTAATCCCCCGGGGAGCGGGTACGGGTTGGTTGGCGAGCGTGATGGTCGGGTCTAGGCTTTGGGTTACCACCATCTGGGAGGAAGAACGATCATGCCGACCGCCCTGGACCGCTTGAACCTTGCCTCGCACCGCTTCCACGTCAATCTGTCGACGCCCGAGCTGATCGAGCGTGCGGTGTCGGCGGGGGAGGGCCGATTGGCGTCGAACGGGGCGTTGGTGTGCCTGACGGGCGATCGCACGGGCCGCAGCCCGAAGGACAAGTTCCTGGAGGATTCCGCGGGGATTCACGACAAGATCTGGTGGGGCAAGGTGAATCAGCCGGTGAAGCCTGACGGGTTCGAGAAGGCGCTGGCGATCGCGGTGGACCACATGAACAGTCGGCCTCACTTGTTCGGCTTCCGCGGGTATGCGGGGGCGGACGCGAAGCGCCGGGTTCATGTTGAGGTGGTGGCGGAGCAGGCGTGGCACGCGCTCTTTGCCAGCACGCTGTTCATCAAGCTGGGGAGCCGCTCGGCGGGGGGCGCGACGGAGTTCAAGAAGGACTGGACGATCCTCAACGCGGGTCGGCGTCGGCTGACGGCGGAAGAGCAGAAGGCGATCGGCGTGACGGGCCCGGTGGCGATTCTGCAGAGCCTTGAGAAGAAGACGGTGGTGATCCTCGGGACGGAGTACGCCGGGGAGATGAAGAAGAGCATCTTTTACGCGCTGAACTACGACCTGCCCGAGGCGGGCGTGTTTCCGATGCACTGCTCGTGCAACACGGACAAGGACGGGAGCAACGCGGCGTTGTTCTTCGGGCTTTCGGGGACGGGCAAGACAACGCTTTCGGCGGACCCGAATCGCGCGCTGATCGGCGATGACGAGCACGGGTGGAGCGACACGGGCGTGTTCAACTTCGAAGGCGGGTGCTATGCCAAGTGCATCAAGCTGTCGAAGGAGGGCGAGCCGCAGATCTGGAACGCGATCCGTTTCGGGAGCGTGCTGGAGAACGTGCTAATCGACGAGGCGACGCGGGTGCCGGATTATGACTCGTCGAAGATCGCCGAGAACAGCCGCGTGACGTACCCGGTGGACTTCATCGACAACGCGACGATCCCGAGCGTGTGCGGGCACCCGAAGAACGTGGTGTTCCTGACGGCGGATGCGTACGGCGTGCTGCCCCCGGTGGCGAAGCTGACGCCCGAGCAGGCGATGTACTACTTCGTGAACGGGTACACGAGCAAGCTGGCGGGGACGGAGGCCGGGGTGACCGAGCCGCAGCCGAATTTCTCGGCGTGCTTCGGAGCGCCGTTCCTGCCGCGTCCGCCGAAGGTGTACGCGGAGATGCTGGCGAAGAAGATCGCGGAGCACAAGGCGGACGTGTGGTTGCTCAACACGGGGTGGACGGGCGGGCCATACGGCGTTGGGAGCCGATTCAAGCTGGCGTACACGCGGGCGATGGTGACGGCGATGCTGAACGGGTCGCTGAAGAACGTCGCGACGACGCCGGATCCGATTTTCGGGCTGCACATCCCGACGAGCGTGCCGGGCGTGCCGAGCGAGGTGCTGAACCCGCGGAACACGTGGAAGGACGGGGCGGCGTACGACGCGCAGGCGAAGAAGCTGGCGAAAGGCTTCCGCGACAATGACGCGACGTTCGACCTGCCGGACGCGGTGCGGAAGGCCGGCCCGAGGGGCTGAGCGGGTCGCGGGCGAACGGGTTGATTGTCTATCATGTCCTCCGATTTACAACGGAGGTCCGATGCTGCCTGCTTTTCTGGTCGCTCCCGCGCTCGTCGCCTGGTCGGTTGTTCCTCTGACAGAGCCCGCGTGGAAGGCCCACGTGGATCCGGCGGGGCAGATTTATCCTTCGATGGTGCTGGCGATGGCGACCGCCAAGCCGACGCCCGAGGCGGAGGAGAAGAGCGAGAAGCAGGCGGCCGTGGACGAGAAGGTCGCGGCCCAGACGCTGGGTGATCCGGACGGGTGGATCTATGTGACGCTGACCGCCCCGGCGGACGAGACGCCGATCAGGGTGACGGTGACGTGCGACGACGTGATGGAGCCGAGCACGTACAAGGGGGTGCTGGCGAAGAAGGGCGAGTTCTACGGCATTGCGCCCAAGATCCGGTGGAAGTACAAGGACCTGGCGAAGGTGCGTCAGCCGATCCCGGCGAACGTGGTGTTCAGCGTGAAGCTGGGCGAGGCGGAGGCGGAGGAGGATGTGCGCGTCGTGACGCTGCACACCGTGAACGACTGCCCGTACCTGCACATCGAGATCGACCACGAGAACGAGCAGGTTCATGTGAGGAATCTCGCGTTCATGCTTGCGGCGTACGTGAACGAGGATCATCCGTGGATCGACACGCTGCTGCGTGAAGCGATCGAAACGCGGATCGTGGAGAGCTTCACGGGGTACCAGTTGGGGAAGGAGGAGGAGGTCTTCAAGCAGGTGTACGCCGTGTGGAACGTGCTGCAGCAGCGGGGGATCACGTACAGCGACATCACGCGGACTTCCGTGAGGGAAGACACGGTGCCGAGCCAGCACGTTCGGTTCCTCGACGAATCGATCGAGATGAAGCAGGCCAACTGTGTTGATGGGAGCGTGCTGGTGGCATCGATCCTGAGGAAGATCGGGATCGATGTGTTCCTTTTCGTGACGCCGAACCACTGCTATCTCGGGTTCTTTACGGATCGGGAGCGGACGAACATGGTGGGGCTGGAGACGACGGTGCTCGGCACGGCGCGGAAGGACGAGTTCGAACGGACGAAGAAGCTCCGGGAGCTGCTCAAGGACACGCGCACGTTCGATGAGGCGTCGTATCAGTCTTTCGAGGCGGCGCTGGCGGTGGGGAGCAAGAATCTCACGGAGCACACCGCGAAGATGCTGGCGGGAGAGTTTCAGTATGTTCAGGTGCTGATCAAGGAGGCGAGGGAGCAGGGCATCAAGGCGATCCCGTACTTCCCGCCGGGGAGGCCCGCCAGTCCGCCCGCGAAGCCCGAGGATGAGACGGACCGGATCCGCCGTGAAATCCGGGATCTGAAGATCAATCGGTAACACGACGGAGGGCACGCCAGATTCAGGGCACATCGCGCCCGCGTAGCCCTTCCGGAGTTCTGAGAACCGGGGTTGGTGATGCGATCGGCGTGACACGCACGCCGTTGGTCAGCTCGCTTCTGCGGCGCGTTTGGACATGCCCATCGAGGAACCAGATCGAGAACCGTACCGGGCTTTCGATGTCGGACAACAAAGAGGCTCGCGGATCGATCTGACCGAAATCGATCGGCTTCTGGTGATACGCTCGCACCTCGACGAAGATCCCCTTGGCGGAAGGAAACACGACCTCTGAGGATCGTGTGGCTCGCATCAAGTGCTTCGGGGCCTCTTGCGCGTGCGGCCTAAAGAAGGCGGGGTCGGCCAGCACGGTGCCCGAGAGCCAGTAGGACGAGGGGTCCACGTAGGAGCGCCCGTACTGAGCAAGATACTCGGCGAGGCGTCCCTCGCGGAGCACAGTCCGGGCCACTGGCGAGGCGGGGCATTGCGTCGTGGCGGAAAGCTGGTCGTGTTCGAACTCACCTTGAAAGACCTTGGGCCAGAGCACTTCCTGAGCGAAGTAGCCGACGGCGTAACCTCCGTTGCGCAGCGGCGGATCCTCATGCGGGTTGGCGAAGAACGGGAACGAGTCTCGATAGGTGCCAAGGTAGCGGAGCAGCGCCTGGCCTGACTGATTCATGTTGGCGTGGCAGCGCGTTGCCAAGGCCTGTCGTCGCATTTCGCCCGCTGCCGTGACGGCGAGTGTCCCCAGTGTCGCGATCACAGCAATCACAACAAGGATCTCAACGAGGGTAAAGCCCGCCCGGGCGGAGCGATCAACGATCGGCAGCAGCCGGTCACGGTCCTTTCCGGGATGCATGCTTGACAGTCTACTGGAGGGGGGGGTTAGCATGTCAAATGTCGCTGATCGTTCTGGGGAAAGGAGTGATATCATGAACCTGAGTGTTCTTCGAGTCGGACTCTTCGGAATCGGGTGCATCGTCATGATGGGTGCGGCTGCGACGGGATGGAGGAATCCATCGTGTCCTCGGACGAGCCCCGGTCACACCAACTCCTCGACATGTAATACGGAGGTATGCGAACGTTGTTGCCGAGGGTGCTGTCTCTACTTTCACCCGGTGAATACGAGCCAGGAACTCAGGAACTGCGAGCTAACGTGTCGGCAACTCAATGATGCGTGCACAGGAGAGCTGCAGCCAGGTGGTCCGGGAGGAGTACCTTGATATGAACAGAACGTATGTGATCGTTGTGACAACTGTAACGATCGCTGCCGCATGCGGGTTGGCGTGGATCTCGGTGTTGAGACTTGGTGCCACGTCCACTCGAGACGCGAGCGACACGCCGGTGTCGGCAGCACAGATCGCAGCATTTTCGGGCAGGGATGAGGAGTCGATCGAAGTGCTGTTTGGTAGGCTGACGAAGAAGGAGCAGGAGACGGTTCAGGCGCTACCCGATCTTGACGAAAGGGCATTTACGACACGCGTATTCGCGTACGTTGACCGGATGAGCGGTGCGGAGCACGAATCGCGGTTTGCAGTGGAAGCAATCGAGCGATACCTGAGTCCGAGAGAAGCGAGAGGTCGAAATCAGGAGTACGTCGATCAGCTTCACGCATTTATCTCGCTCGGATTCCTTTCCAGGGCCGAGGTGCAGGTTGGGCTGCCGGAGCGGCATCGCACATTGGTGCGCGGCATGTGCAAGAAGCTGGCGGAGACTCGGGACGAAGAGATCATGCTGATGACGGCGGCGTTCCTGCATGCCACACAAGCGCGTGCCGAGCTGGAGCCGTCCCTCAAGGTTCTCTTCGACTCCCTCAAGCAGAATGAGATGGTCGAAGCTGAGTTGCCGATACAGATTCGTGTCCTCGAGGAGGCACGCCATGCTCGAAAGAAGTAGGCGAGCGGTGAGCTCCGTGCTGATGTCCACGCTTCCCGCACGATGTGTCGGCGTTCTGTTCGTTCTGGCGGCGGTTCTCAAGGTCTATAGCCCTGAGGCGGTTGTTCCCGCAGTGCGGGTTCTTCTCGACGTGAATGCCGCGGTTGTGGTCGCGGGTGTCGTCATCTGCGAGGTCATGCTCGGGGTGTGGCTCGTCGTGTTCCCCGGCGTCGTATGGATCAGGGTCGCATCGGCTCTTGCGCTCCTTGGCTTTTCGGGAGCCCTGCTTATCCTGCTTGGCTTGGATGATCCGCCGACGTGCGGGTGCTTCGGGAAGCTGGTCGAGTGGCGAAGCGCGAGGACGGAGTTGTAGTTCGGCGTCGGGCGGAACGCCGTCCTGTTGGCCCGCGTGCTGCCTGCTCCTTGGCGAGCGTCCAGCGTTACGGGCGGGTGAAGCGGCGGGCGTCTACCATCGACGATGCCCTCCGCCGTGGTGGAAGTTGCGCTCCGCGAGGCGCTGCGTCTGCAGCGTGAGGGGGCGTTGGCGCGGGCGGGGGAGATTTATCGGCAGATCCTGGTGATCGAGCCGGAGAATGCGGACGCGCTGCATCTGCTGGGGATGGTCGAGTTGTCGTCGGGTCGTGCGGCGGCGGCTGTGCCGCTGATGGAGCGGGCGATCGGGCTTCTGCCCAAGTCGGCGCATTATCACAGCAATCTGGCGAACGCGCGGCGGGAGCTCGGGCAGTTCGACGCGGCGGAGGCCGGGTATCGTCGGGCGTTGGAGCTCGGGGCGCGTCTGCCCGAGGTGCACAACAACTACGGGATCACGCTGCTGCAGATGGGGCGTGATGCCGAGGCCGAGACGCAGTTCCGAGAAGCGATCCGTCTTCGTCCGTCGCACGCGGCGGCGCGGGCGAACTTGTCGCGGGCGTTGCTACACCTCGGGCGAGCCGACGAGGCGTTGACGGCGGCGGAGGATGCGCTGCTGAACGACGCCGGGCTGGCGGCGGGTCTCTTGGCGCGGGGGGCCGCTCTCCGCGAGGTCGGGCGGCTTGCCGAGGCGGAGGCCTCTCATCGGTCGGCGATCGAGCGGGAGGAATCGGCGGAGGCGTGGCTTGGGCTGGCCCGGGTGCTGGCGAACCAGGGGCGCGATGCGGAGGCAGTCGCGGCGGCCGAGCGGGCGACGGCGCTGCGGCCGACTGACCACGGGGTGTGGACGAACCTTGGAAGTCTTCTGATGTCGGCGGGGCGCAGCGGCGAGGCGTCGACGGCATTCGCGAAGTCGGCGGAGTTGCTGCCGGGCTTTGTGCCGGCGTGGTCGAATCTAGGAGCGGCGCTCACGGCGTCGGGGCGGCTGATCGAGGCCGAGGAAGCTCTACGGAAGGGGCTCGGGCTCTCACCAGAGGATCACGCGTGCTGGCGGAATCTCGCGGTGTTGTTCGGTCGGGCGTGGCGGCGAGAGGAAGCGGTCGAGGCGGCGCAGCGAGCGCTCGCATCGGCACCGGACGATCCTGAGGCGCACCACGCGCTCGGCGTGGCGCACGAGCACAACCGCCGGAGCGACCTTGCGGTGGCGTGCTTCCGCCGTGCGATCGAGCTCGATCCGTCGTTTGCCAAGGCGCACGAGGGGCTGGCGGTCGCGTGCGAGCACTTAGCGAACTTTCCGGAGGCGATCCGCGAGTACGAGGCCGCGGCCACGCTCGATCCCGAGACGCACAGCGCACGCATGAAGCTCGGCATGGTGCGCATGCTCACGGGCGATCTTGCCGGTGGATGGAGGGACTACGAGTCCCGCATTCCGTGGATGGGTCAGCTCGGCGTGCTGCAGCACTTCGATCGGCCGCGCTGGAACCCGGCCTCTCCCGATCGGCCCAGGCTTGTGGTCTACGGCGAGCAGGGGCTGGGCGACCTGATGCAGTTTATCCGCGCGATGCCCATGCTCAAGCAGCGTGCCAGCAGGGTGATCGTCTCGTGCAAGCCGGAGGTCGCGGCGCTGGCGGCCACAGCTCCGGGCGTCGACCTGGTCGTGCCCGAAGGCGAGCCACTGCCCGATTACGACGCGTGGGTGCCGCTGCTCTCCGTGCCGTGGGAGTTGGGGCACATCCCGCACGAAGTGCCGGTGAGCGTGCCTTATCTGCGACCTCCGCCCGTCGTGGCGGAGCATTGGCGTCAGCGGCTCTTGACGCTCCCGGCGGGCCTTCGCGTGGGGCTCGTCTGGTCCGGCTCGCCGCTGCACCACAACGATCACAACCGTTCGATCCCGCTGCGGACGCTCGGTCCGCTGGCGGAGGTGCCGGGGGTGCGGTGGATCAACCTGCAGAAGGGACCGGGCAGCCGTCAGATCATCGGGTCGCCGTTCGCGGGTGTGATGGCGGACTGGATGGACGAGTGCGGGGATTACGCGGACACGGCGGCTCTGGTGGCGAATCTTGATCTCGTGATCGCGGTGGATACGTCCGCGTGCCACCTTGCCGGTGCGTTGGGCCGTCCGGTGTGGACATTGCTGCCTTATGTTCCGGATTGGCGTTGGATGCTCGAGCGTGAGACAACGCCGTGGTATCCGACGATGCGGCTGTGGCGTCAGCCGAGCTTCGGCGACTGGACGAGCGTGGTGGAGCGGGTCAAGGCGGCGTTGACGCGTCTGGCGGCGGGGGAGCAAGGTCTCTAAGTGCGCGCTGGGCCGTCTCGGAGAGTGTGCGTGTGATCGTCTCAGACTGCGGCGAAGCCGCCGACTCCATCAGGAGCCATGAAACAAGGGCGAGGTCGTCGAGTCGGCCCCGCATCCACGCGTCGGCCGGGGGCGACCCCGCGGCGGCCTCAGTGAGACTTGGCAACGCACCTGCAGCGAGGTGTTCGCGCATCGGGGTAAGGAGTCGGACCAGCCGCCCCGCCGCGAGCACGGCGGCGTGCCGACGCACAACCTCGGCGAGTGCTCGATCGGCGGACTGATCCGTCCTGAGCACGAGGGCGGCAACGCCTTGAAGGCTTTCGCGCAGGGGTTGCTCGTGAGGTCGAAGCCACTCTCGGGCGGCTTCAAACCCCGGCCAGACGTTGGCCGAGAAGCCGGCGGGCTCCTCGCTGAGGGCGAGCCCGAGCCCGGCCGTGTCGTTCGCCAGTTCGATCACGCGGGCGAGCTGGCGGAGGTTCGCTTCGGCGGGAGGACCTTTGGGATCATCCTCGCGGAGCAGCGACAGAAGCCAGGCCTTTCGGCTCGAGTCGAGCGAGCTAATGATGTCTTCGGCCAGAGGCCCGAGCGCTTCGCGCAGGCGTCGACCGGCGGGAGTCTGGTCCGGGCTCATCGAGCTGCGCAGATCGCTCTCGCCACTGATGTACAGCGCGTCCGAGGCGGTGGTTGCCGTCCTTCGCAGTTCTCCCAACGAGAGCTCTGCCCGTTGGCGGCTTTGCACATCGCCCTTGCGGATGTCGTCGAGGGCGGACTTGGCGTGCTTAAGCAATGCTTCTGCAACAGGTCGGAACTCGTCGCGGGCGAGTCGATCCTCTCGAGGTCCCGTCGCGTCTCGGGCGAGCACCGCGTCGACGCGGGCCAGCAGACGAAGATCCTCGATGCGCCGGCGATGGTCGGCCAGCGCCGCGACAAAGCGCGGCGTGCTGAGTGTGTCCGGGTTGGTCAGTGCGTCGGGAAAGACCTCAAGCAGCTCGGCGGCTGAGATCGCGGCCAAGTCCCCCAGCGTGCGAGCGGCCGGCCGCAACTGACGTACGAAGTTCTGATCGCGGGCGAGCGAAGCATGAAGCGAGATCAGCTCGGCGGCCCGGGCGAGCGCACGAAGTCGCGACAGCTCATTATGCCACTGGGCATCATCGAGCGGGGCGTGCGCTTCGGTCAGGAGGGTTGTCGCCGCGATCTGCGCTCGAACGGCGGTGGGCCCTTTGGCTTCGGCGAGCCCCAGCACAATCGCCGACATCAGTTCCAGTCGCTCCATCGATCGCCGAGCGCCGAGCGACGAAGGGTCTTCAGACAACAGCCCGATCGCGAGCACCAGCTCGGCCGCGACGGTATCTGCAGCCTTCGCCGGGAGCCATGCCGGGGCTTTGGCCAGCAGCATCCCGGCCCTGGTCAGCCGTCCGTGAAGCGATACCGTGGCGCCGCGGTAGATCGGCGAAGAGCCCCCGAGGCGCAGCAGCTCATTGAGACGATCGATGCGCTCGGCCGCGATGGCCGACGTTCGTAGTCGAGCCAGAAGACGATCGTCGAGCACCAGCTCCGCCGGCGCGGGTGCCTCGGCGAACCAACTCGCGAGTCGCACACTCCGAGGATCGACCAGTGCCGGGGCGAGGGGCGCGAGCGCATCTCGCAGAGCGACGGCGAGATCGTCAGGATGTTCCGGCAATGCGGCGGCAAGCTCTGAAAGGAGGCTTTGTGTTCGCGCTCGGGCGGTCGGATCTGCATCGTCGATCAGCGCGTCGAGCGATGTCAGACGCCGAGCGAGCGTGAGACCCAGAAGCACCACCCGGGCACCCTGGGGGCCGCGGGATGCGCCCGAACGAATGACCACGGCGGCCAGCCGGCGGAGCGTCGACTTCGCGCCTCCGATCGAGGCAGCATCCCGCTCAAGCTCGGCGGACAGCGCTCGTGCGGCGAGAGCGTCCGACGCTGAGAACGTTCCGCCCCCATCAAGCCGGAGTGGCTGGGCTGCCAGGCTCGGCGCGATCAGCGCTGCCCCGAGCCAGACGAACCGCACGGGCATAGACCTTCTCCAGCTCATCGACCATCGTCTCCGTGCTGAACCGCAGCCGGCACATTTCGCGACCCGCTTCGGCGAGGCGTGCTCGCTCGTCGGGGTGATCGTACATCCAAAGCACCGCCTCTCGCATTGCGCGCGGATCGTCAAGCGGCACCAGGAGCCCCGTCTTGCCTGGAATGCACGCCTCGCGGGTCCCATCGACATCAGTAGCGACGACCGGTACGCCGCAGAGCAATGCCTGAGGAACCGTGCGAGGCAGGCCTTCGCGTCGGCTCGGGTGCACCAGCACGTCCATCGCCCGGATGTAGCCCGCGACACGCTCGCTGGGAACCAGCCCCGGCGTCACCACGCGCCCCTCCAGGCCCATCCGCCTGACGCGGTCCATCAGTCGATCACGCCACCAGCCGTCGCCGACCCAGAGCAGCCGCCAGTCGGGGCGGGCTTGAAGCTCGTCGCCCAGGGCGTCAAGAATCTCGTCGTGCCCCTTGTGCTGGGCAAGCCTCGCCACCGTGCCGACCACGAAGCTACCGGGTTCGATCCCCAGCGACTCTCGCATCGTGCGCCGGGTTTCGCTCTCCGACGCCAGCGAGAGGTATCGATCCACCTCCATCCCCGACGCGACAGTGCTGTACAGCTCGGGCGTGCCGATCCCGCGTGTGAGGAACTGCTCGGTCATCGCGTCGGCCACGGACACAATCGCGTGGCACCGTTTCGCGGCGTGCCGCTCGGCCAAGGTGTAGAGCGCATTGGCCGCGAGCGTCTTCATCCGCGTGAGAGGTCCGCCCTCCATCGGCATGAATGGTGGGCCGTGGATCGTGTGGACGATTCCGCAGCGGTCGGCCCGTGGCAGGCGTTGATTCCACGTCCACGCCGCCACACGCCCGAGAATGCCCGCCTTGCTGCTGTGAGTGTGGACGACATCGGGGCGGATCGTCTCAAGAAGTCGGAGGATGTGCCCGCGAGCCCGCCGGTCCCGCATCGGGCTGATCTCCCGGCACAGGTCCGCGATCTCGTGCGTACGGATGTGATCCCCCCCGGCCGACCGGAAGCCTCGAACACGGTCCAGGAGCGAGCCCTCCGGGCCGAAAATCGGTCCGAACGCCAGGTGGACTTCATGCCCCAGCGACGACTGCCCCTCGCACGACAGGACGGTGTTCTCCTGCGAGCCGCCGAGAATAAGCCTGGTGGAAAGATGCAGGATCCGCACGCCCACAGCGTAGCGTTCCGAGGGCCCGTACGATCGCCCCGATGCCGCTGCTCTCCCGCGAAGCCTTCCTTCAGGTCGTCCGCGAGTCTTCGGACGCGCACCACACGCTGGCGATTCCGCTGGCGGTCCGCCTCTTTGCGGATCAGCTGACCCCGGTGCTCGCGTATCGCCGCCTCGTCGCTCCCGACGAGCGCACGGCCCCGTCCTTCCTCTTCGAGTCCGTCGAGGGGGGCGAGCGTCAGGGCCGCTACTCGATCCTGGGAAGTCGGCCCGCCATCGAGGTCATCGTCCGCACGCGGACCGACGACGCGGACCATGTGGAGATTCTCGACCATCGGCTGCACGCCGAGCTGGCCGAGTCATTCGACGACGAGCAGCAGGAAGAGAACCCGCTGTTCATCCCGCGCGCGATCTCTCGCCGGTTTCGAATGGTCGAGCCGCCCGCCCGAAGCCCGCGTGACGAGCTACCCCGGGCGTTCCTGGGCGGGTGGGTTGGTTACGCCGCCTACGACACAGCCCGCTACGCCGAGCCCGACAAACTCCCCTTCGACGGCGCCCCGCCCGACGACCGCGATCTCCCGACCGCGCACTTTGCCCTGTACGACGGCGTGGTGATCTTCGATCACGTCGACAAAAGCGTGCACGTCGTGCAGTTGGCGATGGTCCGACCCGGGGCGGACCCTGATCAGGCCTACGACGAAGCGGTGGCCAGGCTCGAGGAGCGCGTCGACGAGATCCAGCGGCACGTCCGACCGCTGCCCGCCGGCCGATACGAGGCCGACCAGCCGCCCGCGCCGCTCGCGAGCAACATGACGCGTGAGCAGCACGCGTCGATGGTCGCCCGGGCCAAGGAGTACATCCGCGCGGGCGATATCTTCCAGGTCGTGCTCGGCCAGCGGTTCGAACGCCGATCGAAGGTCGACCCGTTCGACGTCTACCGATCGCTGCGTGCGGTGAACCCGTCCCCCTACATGGCCTACGTGCAGTGCGACGGGTGCATCCTCGTCGCCAGCTCACCGGAGATTCTGTGCCGGGTGCGTCGCGAACGACGGACGATCGGCGGCCGCGAGCAGACCTCCATGGTCGTGACCAACCGCCCGCTCGCCGGCACCCGCCGGCGGGGTCGATCCGCCGAGGAGGATCTTCGGCTGGAGCAGGAGCTGCTCGCCGACGCGAAGGAGCGGGCTGAGCACATCATGCTCGTTGATCTCGGCCGAAACGACGTGGGCGTGGTTGCACGCCCGGGCACGATCGAACTCCCCCGCGTGATGGAGGTCGAGCGGTACTCGCACGTGATGCACATCAGCAGCACCGTGACAGGCGTGCTCCGTGAAGGCCTCGACTGCTGGGACGCGCTGCGGGCCGCGCTGCCCGTCGGGACCATCTCCGGAGCCCCGAAGGTCCGTGCGATGCAGATCATCGACGAGCTCGAGCCAATCCGTCGCGGGCCCTACGGCGGGGGATTCGGCTTTGTCGGGCTCGACGGGCAGATGGACATCGCCCTCGCCCTGCGGACCATCGTCGTGCCCACCGCGTTGCACGACGGCGGCCAGTGGACCTATCACCTCCAGGCCGCCGGGGGGATCGTCGCCGACAGCAACCCGGACGACGAGTACATGGAGACCGTGAACAAGGCGGCCGCCCTCGCAAGGGCGATCGACGTTGCCGAACAGGCATTCGGCTCGTAACTCGGCTACTTCGACCGCTTTTCGAGCTCGTCGAGACGCTCCAGCCGCTTGGCGTGGATGGGGCGGTCGGGCTCGATCTGCGTGAGCGCTCGCAACTGGTGCCTCGCCTCGGCAAAGTCGCTTCGCTTGATCGCGACCGTCGCGGCCAGCTCGCGCGTCCGGGCGTCGTACGGCGCAATCCGCACGGCACGGAGCGCCGAGGCCCACGACCGCGCCCAATCACCCGCCGCCGCATGCCGCTCGGCAAGCTCCGAGGCGTACGCCGGCGAGTACTGCTCGCGCACATCCAGATAGGTCAGGTGCTCGATCGCCCGCGCGCCCGCCTCGGGATGCTGCCGACCTTCGCCCGTCATGTACCACGTCGCCAGCAGTTTGTGCGGAAGAGGATCCACCGGCCTTGCCCGCGCGTAACGCTCGAGCAGAGGCACAAGCTCCGCCGTCGGCTCGTTCTTCGAGCGTTCCAGCCGCGTCGCAATCGCCAGTCTCAGGAGATCCGGATGCGCCGGATGCGTGGCGAGCGCGCCGTCGATCTCCTCCAGCGTCGGCCCCTTCTCTCCACGCTCGCCAAGAACCTCCTTGAGGCTTGGTGTTCCCGGCGGCGGAAGCATGCCGGCCGCCTCCAGCTGGGTTTGCGCCCACGTCGTGAAGCGGGTCATGAACTCCTCGCGGCTGACTTTCAGCACACGCTCGAAGGCCTCCGACTCCTTCACGCCTTTCGCGTACAGGTCCATCAGTTCGAGCGGCGCCCGAGCCCCTGCCGATTCGACGATGTACTCGTACATCCAGTGACCCTGCGCATACGCCTGCTGCCGATCCGTGGGCTTCTCCGGGCGGATGAACGCGAGGTTGATCTTCTCGAAGTCAAAGAGAGCATCATCGACGAACGCTCGTGTGAGGATCGACCACGCCGAGAAATCGCGGGGCGCATCCTCGAGGTACACCGCGGCCGCCTCCGTGAACCAGTGGGGCAGCCGGTTGTTCGTTCGCGACAGCGTGACGGTGTGCACGTACTCGTGCCGAACGACCCGCTCCCAGTCATAGGGTCCCACCAGGTGGTTGGGCCCCGATCGAGGCGCCTCCATCGCGATCACCGGCCCCGTCGCCGCGGCGATGGTGTGGATTCTGGGCATGCCCGCGATACGCACGGCGAACCAGCGATGATCGGGCATCAGCTCGATCAGTGTCTTGCCCGGGGGGGCATGGTCGATGCCGCCCTTCTCTGATCCGGTCACCCGCCGAAAGATGCCATCAAGAGGGACCAGCATCTCGCGGGCCAGAATCTCGTCGACTCCGGGCTTGAAGCGAACCACGAAGTGGTCGCTCTCGACCATCTGATAGGTCATCAGCTCGCGCACCAGTGTGAGCGAGTTGCCGACCCGGACGTTGAACGGGTCAAGGGTCGACGCCCGCTCGAGCGCCCGCAGCGCTTCCGCGTCGCGCCCTGCCTGAACCTCGAGCAGACCGAGCTCGATGATCGGGTCAGGCCAGCCCGGAGCCCGCTTCGCCGCTTCGCCGAGATACTTGGCCGATTCCGAGTACTGCCTCGCGTCCGACAGCGCCCGGCCGACCTCGAAGTACCCCGCCGCGGATCCCGGGAACTTCTCGTCAAACGCCCTGAGAAGACCGTCGGTCCGTTCGAAGTCGAACGACAACGCGGCCGCGGCGGCTTCAAGAGACAGGAGCATCGGGGCGCTCGGGAATGTCGCCAAGGCGGGCTTCAGCTCGTCGAACGCGCCCGCCGGATCGCTCTGTCGCAGCCGCGCCCGCGCCAGGATCGCCGCCGCGTGCGCCGAGTGTGCGACCTCCGAGCGCAGCCGCTCCGCGATCGCCGAGGCGTCATCGATTCCGAAGGTGTCCACCGCCAGCGAGCCGAGCACGAACATCCCCGCCGCTGAACGCGGATTGAGGTTGAGCGCATCCTCGGCGGCCTCGCTCGCCTGGGCCGCGTTGTCCTTCGAGAGTAGCAGCTCCGCCTCCGCCTGCGACGCAGACCAGCAGAGTCGATCCAGATCGTCACGCGCTCGGGCGAGCATCGACATCATCGCGCGGAAGTCATCCGCCCGCGTCCCCCCCGTGACCTCCGGCGACAGATTCGCCCGGACCATCAGGGCTCGAACACCCTCCACAAGTTCATCGGCCGAAGTGATCTCCACCGTCGCCAATCGCTCCGCGACCGGCTTGAGCACCGCTTCCGCGTCGGCCTCGCGCCCAGCCCAGACGAACGCCTGCGCCCGAAGGCGCGCCTGCCGAAGCGAATCGTTCTTCCCCGCGGCGTCGAGTTGCGCCAAGGCCGACGACCACTCGCCACGCAGCAGCGCCGCCTCAGCACGATCCAGGACATCGGCCTGTGGATCGGTCAAAGAGGGGTCGTCCCATCGTCCCACGAGCAGAGCGGCACGCGCCCGCCGCGCTGGCGTGTCGAGGTCATCCTCCGTCCACACGCCGTGGCGAACACGGATGTCCTTGCGCTCCTCCGGCGACAGCGATCGAGCGGCCAGTGCGCGGGATACAGGCTCTGGAATCTCGGGTTGTGCGCAGGCCGGGCTCCAGCACGTCGCAAACCCCGCCAACGCCAACAGCACCGGCGCCAACCGACCGGCTGGTGTTCGATTCCTTCGGCGATCCATGCCTACCTCCATCGGGCGTTCGTTCATCCGCGTCGATTACTTCGGCGTCTCGGACGGGCCGCTCGCCGGTTCCTTCGGCTCCTCCGACGCGGGCGGCGTGCCGCTCCCCCCGCCGGTCTCGCTCGGCTTGATGGGAGTGGCGGGTGCGCTCCGCAGGCCCGTCTCCACCACCGTCCACCCCGCTTCGGGCTCGGCCGACATCACCGATTCGTCCAGCGGCGCCTCCGCGTTGATCTCCACGTTGATCAACTGCACGATCGACACGTCACCGCTGCGATTCATCGTTCGCGCCATGCGGGGCAAGAGCCTGGAGCCCGGCTTGTCCTCCGCCGTCATTTCTGTCGGCGACTTGCCCCGGTACCAGATCCGAATCTCTCGGAAGTCCTCCGAGCCCTTGAATTCCGCCCGGGGTGTCAGCTTGAGCTGCACCGTCCCCGACACGAACTCCGCCAGCGTCTTGTCGTCGACCGATTCCGTTGCCGGCAGCAGCTCCGCCTCGTACCGCTTCAGGATGTCCGCCTTCTTCTGCCCGATCGGGATCGGCAAAGGCCCCTCGCCCACCTTCAGCGGATCAAACGTTTCCCCCGGCGCCACGACCTCCCGCCGGCTCATCCGCCGCTCGCCCGGCACCTTGTCCGCGTACCACCGCCCATCGAACACGTGCACGCGGGTTTCGTTCCGCTGTGTCCGGCCAACGATCAGCGTGTCGAAGCGCACCGCGAATCGCCTCGGCCCGGCCTGCTTGCCATTGCGCACACCCGCGTCGAACCACATCCGCCCCACACGCACCTGGTTATCACCCTCAAGGTCGAACGTCCGGTCGTACCGAATGTCCGCCCGCAGCGATTCAAGCCCACCGTCGGCCGTTTCCAACGCCGACAGAAGCGCATCCGCGTCGGCGTATGACCCCACAGGCTCCGCCGGGGACGCCGCCGGAGCCGAGGCGGGTGCCGCGTCCCCGCCCTGCGCCATCGCCGGCCCGACGAGTCCCGCCGCCACCAGAATCCACAGCCCAACTCGCGTCATCGAAAATCTCCAGCACGCCCACGCCTGTATAGACCACAGACCCGGGATGCGGTTCGCTCCCGAAGATCACTCACCTGAATCGGGAATTTCTCCTTCGTTCCCATGCACCGCCGACTACCATATCCCGGGAGCTTACACGCATGAGATTCCTCGCCCGACTCCTCGCTCTGGTCACCTGCGTTCTTGTCATCGGCCAATCCATGCTCGTCTGGCAGCACACCGGGCAGAAGCTCTTCACCCAGTGGCCCAGCGCCACCCTGGCCAAGATGCAGGAGAAGCCCGCAGACGACCCCTTCGCAGGGCTCGGCATGAACGATCAGGCCGGCGAACCCACCAAAGTCGACAACGAGTTCCGACTCGGCCTCCTCCCTGCCGGCACCGGTAACAACCTCGCCGACTCCTTCTCCGTCCTCACCCTCGCGGGTCCTGCCCTCCTGCTCTTCCTGCTCGTGCTTGTGTTTGCACGAACGCCCAAGTCATCCCAGTGACGTTCCCCTCCGGAGCATCTGTTCCATGAGACCCATCCTGCTCGCCCTTTGCCTGGCACCTCTGGCCGCGGTCGCTCAGCCCGAGTCCGCCGCACCCGGCAAGCCCGCCGAGGCTGCCCAGCCCAAGGCCCCCACCCCGGCCTTCACGCGCCACGCGTCCGGCAAGTCCATCGTGCTCCCCGACGACCTCAAGACCGCCGGCACCGCCTACCACACCGTCCAGATCCCGGGCAAACAGGTCACCTTCACCTCCAAAGCCCTCAACGCCAAGTTTGACGGCCATTCTTCCGCGGTCATCGGCTACGCCGTCGCCGGCCCCGCCGACAACCCCGCGGCGCTCAAGGGTGGGCTCTGGGCCCTCCCCGTCAAGAGCCTCGACACCGGCAATCGCACCCGCGACCGCCACATCGCCGGCAAGGACTGGCTCGACGCCGCCGCCTGTCCCGACATCGTCTTTGTCCTCAAGGAGGTCAAGGACATCAAGGCCCACAAGGAAACCGCCGCCGGCAAGTCCTTCACCGCCACGCTCGTCGGCGAGATGACCATCAAGGGCGTCACCAAGCCTCTCACCATCACCGAGGCCACCCTCGGCTTCGTCACCGGCACCGACAAGACCGCCGCCCTCGCCAAGGGGGATCTCCTCGCCATCCGCTGCAAGTATTCGGTCAAGCTCACCGACTTCGGCGTCGACAACGAGAACATCACCAAGAACCAGACCGTCGCCGACGAAATCGAGATCGATCAGTCGCTCACGTTGTCCACTGTTCCTCCGGAAGATCAGCCCCAGAAGTCCGAGGGCGAGAAGCCGGCGGAAAAGAAGAACTGACTGCGACCCGAGCCGCCGACGCACCCAAAAAGCACAACGACCCGCGGGCCTTCCCGCGGGTCGTGTTCTTTTCGTCTCTGATCCGCAGACTCAGGTGTTCTCGGCCTTGCCGATCTGCCACTCTTCGAGCTCGATCGGCGCCTGTCGGCCGAAGATCGTCACCAGCACGCGAACCAGTCCCTTTTCGGGCAGCAGCTCGTCCACCGTGCCCTCGTAGTTCTGGAACGGACCAGCCTTGATCACCACGCGCTCGCCCTTCTCGAACACGAGCTTCACCGAAGGCTCGTCCTCGGGCTTGCGGCTGTCACGCTGCATCTTCTCGATCTCGTGGTCCTTCATCGCCGTCGGCCGACCGGCCGTCCCGACAAAGTCGCCCACGCCCGTCGTTTCCTTGATCAGGAAGAACACGTCCTGCGGGATCCGACCATCCGGCTCCAAACGCATCTCGACAAACACGTACCCGGGGTACAGCTTGTTCTCCGAGATCTTCGTCTTCCCGCCCTTGATCGTCTTGATCTTCTCAGTCGGCACCAGGATCCGGTTCACCAGGTGCGTCATCCCCTCGATCTGCACCTTCCGAAGCAGCGTGTCGCGGACGTAGTTCTCCTTGTTGCTCGCCACGCGCAACACGAACCAGTCCATCCCCTCCGTCCGCAACGGCTCATCCTTGCTCAGCGTGTCGGTGTGCCCGATCGTCTGCGGCACGTTCTCGGCTTCCGTCATGCCAGGCTCCTTTCGAGCACCGGGCGATGTACTCGCTGCGTGCGATCACTCGCCAACTTCCAGTTCCCGACCACCCAACTCAATCCGTTCCCCACGTCCTCAGTGCGACAGAACGCCGATCGCCTGGAAGAACCCGCGGAACAGCATGTCCACCACGAAGAGGAACCCGGAGATCAGGAAGCACGCGCCGATCACCACCATCGTGGAATCGATCACAGCCTTCCGCGTCGACCAGTTCACTTTCTTCATCTCGGCGTCCGTCGACACCAGGAAGTCCACGCTCCTCTGGCGACGGCCGACGTAGTAGTACGTCAACGCCGCCCCGACCAGAAACGTCAAACCCGCCGCGCCGCCCGTCAGGTACGCCTTGTCAAACTTCGCCAGCCCCTCCGCCCGCGAGATCGTCGCTGTGAACGCCGCCGGCACCCCGGGGCCATCCACCTGGCGAACTTCCCGCACCGAGCGTTCGTTCTTCATCTCGACCGAGCCCACGGTGATCACGGGGCGGTTCTCGTCACCGGTCACCGTCTCGATCTTCGCCGTCCCGATCACCGCCTGCGTGCCGCCCGACTTGGGCGCCTCGAGCAGCTGCACGACCTGCCCGGTCTGCGGCGAACCCGTCACACCGCCGGATGAAAGCACCCAGCGATCCATCGGAACCGAGACCGCCTCGACCTGGCTCCACATCCACGCCGCCGCCGCCGCCGACAGCAGCAGCAGGCACGTGGCCGTCAGAACGCGGACCCAATACCCCTGCCCGGGCTTGTAGAGCAACGCGCCGCGCTCATGGATCGACTGGTCACCCGCGGGCCCGCCTTCCGGGCCCGGCCGAGAAACCGCCAACTGACCGCGATCTTCCGACGATTTGTCCTGCATGGTCGACATTCAACACGCCGGGAGGGACTTGAACCCGCAACCTGCGGATTTGGAATCCGCTGCTCT
>ERZ761603.749-NODE-749-length-26100-cov-41.518218_pt1 | contig 26100 bp, 19 predicted proteins | sample MGYA00511879_ERZ761603 | MGnify/ENA primary metagenome ERZ761603 (study PRJEB28899, sample SAMN02850040) | bioreactor sludge metagenome | biome: EBPR Sludge; feature: EBPR Bioreactor; material: flocular biomat | place: Australia: Thorneside Wastwater Treatment... | reverse complement strand
CGTCCGCCGCGGCCCCCCACGCCCCGACCGTGCCCGCACCCCCGCCGCGATTGAGGTCACGCTCGATCATGACCAGAGAGTCTAGGTACGACGAGCCGCCCGAGCCGTCGAGCCCGGCCGCGTGGTGCACGACGCGTTCGGTGGGCGAGGAATCGGCCGCGCCGCTGCGGAACGCCGCGACGCCCGAGCCCGTGCCGCCCGCGATCCGCTGCGTCGCGACGATCCGCCAGCGGTCGTCGTAGACGAAGCGGGACCAGGGGTCGCTCGTGCTGACCGAGCCGTCGGCGTTGACATCGGTGTGCCAGCCGATGCGTTGCCCGAGGCCGTCGTAGACGTAACGAGCCCGGACCTCGTCGGCCTGCGTGCTCACTTCGACGACGCGACCGAAGGCGTCGTACTTGTACTTCCAGGTCGAGCCGTCGTTGGTCATCTGGCCAGCCTTGTCGTGCACGGGGCTGGCCGAGGGGCTGCTGCGGGTCAAGATCTCGTTGACGGCGTTGTGGGTGCGGGTGTCGGAGAACTCGGCACCGCCCGAGCCGTTGGTGTCGATGGTGTTGGAGTTCCAGTTGCCGGTCTGAGAGAGGATCCACTCCTCGGTGTTGCGGGTAGTCCCGGTGATGGCCGACCCGCTCCAGATGCCGCGGTCGGCCTTGGTGACGCGGTTGAGGGCGTCCATCGTGTACTCGGAGGAGTACGGCAGGCCGCCGGTCGCGTTGTCGAGGACTTTGTCCTCGATGAGGGTGATGTTGCTGTTCTGGTCGTATGAGAGATGCGTGTTGAAGAGATGGTTGGAGGCGTCACGCGACCAGCGGTTACGGTTGATGCGGTCGAAGCGGTCCATGCCGTCATAGGCGGGCGTCGTCGCCGAGTCGTGGAGACGAGAGAACGTCCCCGGTTCGGTGAGTTCGGTGCCGACGAGCATGGACCCGCCGAGGTATTGGTACTTGACGCGTGGCGTGCTGCTGCCCGTGAAAGCGAGACTTGAGACACGTCCGACTAGTTCGTCGATGCCAGATTCAAACTGGTTCGTAACGGTGAACGAGCCCGGCAGTGTCATCGACGCACGCTGCACGCGCGGGCGGCCTCCGCTGGGGGCGACGCGGGAGTAGGTCCATGTGACTTCCGCGGCGGTGCCGGTGCCGACCGCGGAGTCGTGGTCCTGTTCGAGTGTCGTAGTGTTGCCCCAGTCGTCATAGGTGTATTTGAGGCCGTTGAGGGCGGTGCCGGCGGAGGTGCTGTCGTACTGGACAACCTCTTCGATCTGGCCGCGGGAGGTGTAGGTCATGGCGATACGACGGACGGCGGAGTCGATGTTGGCGCCGAGGGTGTCGGCGACGCGAGCGACCTCTCGGCCCGCGGTGTCGTAGGTGGTGATGAGGATGGTGCCGTTCTGGTCCTTGGTCCAGGCGGGTTCGCTCAGGGCGTTGTAGGCGGTGAAGACGGTGCGGTCGGCGGCGGACTGCGAGCCGGTCTGAGGCGGGTAGACGGCCTCGCGGAGGAGGTGGCCGGTGGCGATCTGGGAGGCAGGCGCGGTGCCGGTGCCGAGGGTGCCCTTGGTGGTGCCGTAGATGTACCGGGTGATCTGGTCGTCGGCGTCTTCGACGTTGTCTCCGTCGAGGTCGACCCACATCTTGACGAGCAGGCCCTTGGGCGCGCCGGTGGAGCCGTCGCCGAAGACGTAGCGGACGTAGTGGTCGTCGTCCTTGGTGGAGGCGTTGTCGGGAGTGCCGTTGATGAAGTTGGAGATGACGGCGGTGCGGCGGCCCGCGTTGTCGTAGAGGGTCTTGGTGGCGATGTTCTTGGGGTCGGTGGTGGTGAGGACGGTGCCGTCCTTGTCGTAGGCGGTGGTGGTGCGGAGGGCGGTGGCGGAGCGAGCGGGGACGCTCATGGCGGTGCGGGTGAAGTTGGCGGGGCCGCCGGATTCGTTGAGGCCGTAGGTGCCGAACTGGACGGCGTCTTCGAGGCGGTCGAGGGCGTCGTACCACATGCCGGTGATCTGGGCGCGGGCGATGACGGTGCCGGATTGCTTGAGGTCCGAGTCGGTGATCTTGAGGGTGTCGGCGTCGGCGTTGGCGTCGAGGGGGCCGGTCACGCCGGCGCCCTTGTCGTGGTGGCGTGAGAAGGTGGCGGCCAAGAGGACGTTGCCGGTCGAGGGCTCGTAGCCGGTGAGAGATTCTTCGAGGACCACGTCGCCGGTCACGTCGTCGGCGTCGGCGTAGGCGGCGTCGTTCTGGCTGGCGAGGGTGTAGGCGCGGACCTGCCGGTTGAGGCGGTCGTAGGCGTACTTCATGAGCCCGTCAGGGCCGCTAGTCTTGAGGAGTTGGCCGTCCTCGTCGTACCAGTGGAGGGTCGCGAGGGCGTCGGAAGCGGTGTAGGAGCCGCTGGATTGCACGACCTTGTGCTGGAGGGACTTCCAGACCTGGCCGCGGGCGTCGTAGAAGGTCTCGGCGAGGCCGATGCGGTTGCTGCTGCTGCTCGCGGTGGGGTCCGAAGACGCTGAGAGGCCGGAGACGGAACTGTACGAGCCAGAGGCGACGACCCGGCCCCGGAAGTCGTACTTGGTGAGCGAGTGCGGCGCGACGGGGTTCTCGACGACTACGACGCGGCCGCGGTAGTCGTAAGTGTACGAGGTCACCCTTCGTCCCGTGTCGGTGCCACTCGACCATACCCCGTCCGCGTCCTGCTCTTGCTTGGTGAGACGGGTGGTGCCGAGTTTGTACGAGCCCGAACTGGGGGTATTGGTCTGGTAGGTCGAGCGCGAAACCTCGGTCATGTCGTCGGTGCCGGATGTGGAGAACTTCTCACCGGTGGCCGAGATGTCGTTGGTCCCGACAAACTGTGAACTCACGCGGCCACGCGCGTCAAAGTTCGTCCTGCGGATGGTGCCGGTCGGGTCCTTGACCCCGACCAAGCGGCCCATGCCGTCGTACTTGAATGTCGTATCTTCGGTGAGCGGCGTCGAGGTGAAGGTCGTGTGCAGCTTGCTCGCGAGCAGCCGGCTGCCGGTTGGGTCGTACTCGTGGCCCGTGAACCGCGCGAGGGTCGCGTCACCACCCACGGAGAGGACGGCGGTGGTGCCGGTGCTGGTGTTGATCCACCCGCTGATGGCGGTCGAGGTGTTGCCGGTGCCGCTGAGCGTCAGGACGCCGTTGCCAGTGCCGCGTCCGACGAGGTTCATGACGTTGTATCCGACGGGGCCGGTGAAGGTCTCGGATCCCGGAGACCCCGTCACCATCGGGCCGGAGACGACAACCTTCTGGTGATCCTTGAGACGGGTGTAATAGGCGTAGGTCTTCCGCGACGAAGGGAGCAGGGTGCGGGTGAGCCGCCCGCTCGTGTCGTGCGTGTAGGTTGTTCTGAGCTTGAAGTACTGCGAGCCGCTCGCCGGCAGGGTGAGCACGCCGCTGCCGAGCGCGGCCGCCGCGGTCGCCGCGTCCGAGACACTGGCGTCCACATCGATCACGCTGTCCGTCACCTGGCCGGTGTCCGCGTCGTACTTTGTGAAGTCGATCCGCCCTGACGCGTCGACGGAAAACTGCGTCTTGCGGGACCTCTGATCGAGATACACCGTCGTCACGACGGCGGAGTTTGAGCCGTTCTCGGCGGTGGTCACGACGGGCTGCGTGGTCTGCACCGACTTGATCGACCACGGCGCGCCCGACGACTTCCAGAATGTGTATGCGTAGCTGGTCTTGTCGAAGTCCGTACCGTCGGTGCCCGCGCCGGAGTTCACCTCGGTCTTGTAGACCGAGGTGCTCAGGACGAGCGGCTTGGCGAGGCGTGCCCCGTTTGATCCGCCGGCATCCACATACCAGTCGCTCCCCGATGTCATGTACTCGCTGATGGAGACGGGCACCGTTCCGGTGCCGCCAGCTTTGTTGACGCGGACTTCGGTCACGACCGGCCCTTTGAGCGCCGGGTCAGCGCTGTATACGTACTCCGTGATTGTGCCCGGTGGCGTGGAACCGGAGTACACGGTGAACTTGCCGCTGGCGTGGTCGTAACTCTCCACCATCTCGGGCGAACAGACCTTGACGAGGCGGGTCTCGCTGTCGCGTTCGTAGAGCGTGGCCCAAACCGTCTGGCTGGAGCTGTTGTGGCCGCCGCCGTCGGGGTCGACGGCGCACTGCACAACGCCGAGCACCTGAGCGGTGTCGTCGTAGTACGTGACCGTGAAGGTGCCGTCGGGGTGCTGCACCTTAGTGCGGCGAGCCGACTTGGACGTGGTCGCGCTGTACCACGCCCCCGCGCAGTCATAGGTGCCGTCCTGGTCGTTGACTCCGTTCCCGGACGCGTAGTCGGTGCCGCCGATCTGGTAGGTGTACGTGGTCGTGCCGGAAGCACCGCCGCCGCTGCACCCGCACTGTCCGTTCTCAGTGATGTTCTGCACTCTACCGGCGTGAGGTCCGCTTGAGTAGTACTCAACAACGGAGGCCGCGTACGGCTGTAATTGGGTCAGCGTCCGCCCGGCCAGATAGTCGCGAACGTCCGTGAGCGAGGTGTACGACCCGGTCGGCGCGCCGTCAAAGAAGGCCCGGCGGATACCCTCGGAGTTCATCCTCACCGTCATCAGGCCGTTGTTGGCGGGTGCAGCCGGGTCGTCGTGGTAACGGAAGTACTGATAGCTGTAAACCTTGACGGACGGGTCGCTCGTGGGCTCCATGATCTGGATCGCGCGGAGCATTCCATCCAAGGGGGATGCGGTGTAGTAGTCAAACGCCGACTCGGAAATCGTCTCCCACGTGGATCCCGTCCAATCCTCCACTGTGATTCCCGAAACCGACTCGCCGCTGTACGTATACGTAAAGCGACGCCCCGCAGAGTCGTACATCGTCTTGACGCGAGCGAGCATCCGTGTCGTGCCACCGCCGCTGGGCGTGCACGTGTCGAACCCCCGGTACCCGTTCGCGAGAGTGTTCCAGCCTGCAGTCCAGGGAGGATCTTCGCCCACGTACATCGTTGGCCACTGAGTCTCGTCGGTGTCGCCCGTGTCATACGCCATCTTCCAGAGCTGGCCTCTGATCTCGGGCTTGACCGTTGCGGATCCTCGTGTGACAGTCGAAGGATCATCGGTGAAGAACCAATAGACATACCCAAGCCGATCACGGATCCGCACCACATTATGCACGCCTGATCCGGCGTCCGCGTCGTACTTCTCCGCGATGCCGAACGTGCCGTTCGTGCCGGTATAGAAGGTTGATCCTCCGCTCTGCGATACGCTGATAAAGGTCGTGCGATACCGCGCACTCAAGAAAACCTGCAGACGTTCCGGCTCGGCGGTCGGCGGGTTTTGCATCGCGGGAGTCCACCACACAAGCTGCGGTCGGCTCTTGAGGAACATCCGATCACCGAACCAGCGAATTCCATCGGGGCATCCAAAGCCCGCAGGTGCTGCGGTCTGGCATGCATCGCCGGTCCCCGAGTTGTACTCGAGCCCGCCCCACACATCGGGTCCAATGGCAGGCGGACCAGGGTTATGGACTTCGATCGGCTCGAACCAAATGCCCCCGTAGCCGTCAATGGTGCCGCTTGAGCCGTCGAGCGAACATGCTCCGCTCTCGAGCGGATAGATGCCCGAGGGACCGTCTGTCCAACGAGACCGGGCCGTGACCCTCGCCGACTGCGCAGCCGAGCATGGCGGTCCCCCTGTTGATCCTACCTGCACCAAACCAAATGAAAGAGCATCTCTCTCGCCTGCGGGCCGTGGCTGCGCTCCCGACCGAGACGCGAGACTCGCCACGCACATCATCGAAAGAAAAGCCGCTTTCCCCGCAACGCTGTCAGTTCGGCGTGCTGAGTCGAATACGACCATGACTGCTTCTCCTTGTCAGGAACAGAGCCCTACCCGCAGATCGTCGATGAGCCCACGGAGCACCCCAGTTACGACGAGACTAACAGCAGATAATGATGCTGTGCAAGACGGAGGATGCAGATTCTTGCACGCGTGCAGACTCGATGAGCACCCATCCATGGGCTTGTGCAGAACTGCCGCAAGCTCAAGGCGAATGAGCTATGGTCGACGAGCACGGGGTCGTGTTGGTGCTGCTCGAGTCGTAGACCTCCCTCAGCACAGTGTGTGTTGCAACAACGATGTGGAAAACTCACGCAGATTCTCTGCTCATGCAGCCGCACTGCACAATGAGCGAGAAGAGCAGGTTGTCTGTTGACACACCTCGAACTTTCAGGCACACTCACTGCTGTTCGGAGTGCAGCCAGTCAAGGGAGGTTGCCAATGAAATCGCCCTCATCGCGCGGCGTCTCTCTCAGCATGATCATGGTCGGCGTCGCGGCGATTGGTGCTGCAACCGCAGCGGTCCTAACAAGCCCGAGCATCTTTCCTGCACCAAGTCCGAGGTCAACGCCGAACGCGGAGAACACCAACCGCCCCGTGTCGAGCTCGACGCTTCTCATTGAGGCGAACCTCTCCCCCGACGCCCTTGCGGCGTCGGGGCTCTCTCTGGCGGACGTGACGGCACTGGCGGTCCGCGCGAAAGATCATCTGTCACAACACACCGAAGCGATCCAGCGAGCGATCCAGGCCCACACCGAGGCGAAGAAGGAAGTGCAGCGCCTCGAACAACTCGTCCGTGCGGGCGAGGATGGAACAACGGCACAGACACTCCATAGTGCTCGGATCGTCGAAGAGCAGACCAGATCGGCGAAGAACATCGCCGTTGCTCGGCTCTATGCAGCATCGACCACCGGCGTAGCCGAGTCCCACCTCGAGGTTCTTCAGAGCGTGAACGCCCAGCGACGCTCGGGCCTGCCGCTCGAATTCCTGACGAGCACACGGAAGGACGCCGACATCGTAAGCCTCCGCACAGCGTTGGCCGATCAACGCATCGCGCTGCGTGAAAGACGCGAGGTCCCCGCCGAAGCGTTGGTGGTCATCAACAACGCCACCGACGACCGCGTCCGAACCGCCCAAGCCAACCTCCAAAACCTCACCGCTTACCGCGAGACATGGCGGACCACACTCGCCAGCGAGTGATCACTTGACCTTCCCCCCTCAAAGCACAGTCCACTGCGAGCCATAGGCTCGGGCTGGACCAAGGAGGGCCTCAGCGATGGGTCGGAAGCGTCATTCGGCGGAAGAGATTGTGAACAAGCTGCGGCAGGCGGAGGTCGAGCTGGGCACGGGCAGGTCGATCGCGGAGGTCTGCAAGCACCTGAGCATCAGCGAGCCGACGTACTACGCGTGGCGGCGTGAGTACGGCGGGCTGAAGGTGGATCAGGCCAAGCGATTCAAGGAGCTGGAGCAGGAGAACGCCCGGCTCAAGCGGCTCTTGGCCGACGCGGAGCTCGACAAGGCGATCCTGAAGGAAGCCGCCAAGGGAAACTTCTGAGCCCGGCACGCAGGCGTGTCGCCGTCGAGCACGTCCAGACCGAACTGGGCGTGAGCGAGCGACGGGCCTGTCGAGTGCTGGGCCAGGCCAGAGCGGTGCAGCGGCACACGCCGATCGTGCGTGACGATGAAGATCGATTGACAGGCCGGATCATCGAACTGGCGGCGGTGTACGGGCGGTACGGCACGCCGCGGATCATCGCGATGCTGCGGCATGAGGGCTGGCACGTGAACCACAAGCGGGTCGAACGGATCTGGCGGCGTGAGGGCCTGAAGGTGCCCAGACGGCAGCCCAAACGCGGGCGTTTATGGCTCAACGACGGCTCGTGCGTTCGGCTGCGGCCGGAGCACAAGGACCATGTGTGGGCGTACGACTTCGTGAGCGCCCGGACGCACGACGGCCTGCCGCTGCGGATGCTTGTGATCGTCGACGAGTTCACGCGGGAGTGCCTGAGCATCGACGTGGCGCGAGGTCTCAGCAGCGATGACGTGCTGGAGCGGCTCGCGTGGCTGATGGCCACACGCGGCGTGCCCGAGCACCTCCGCAGCGACAACGGCCCGGAGATGACCGCGAAGGTCGTCCGCGACTGGCTGGCCAAGGTCGGCGTCACGACGCTCTACATCGAGCCGGGCTCACCGTGGGAGAAGTGCAATGCGCTTCATGATGCCTTTCTCAGTTCTCGATCCAGCCACGACTGGACTTGCAGAAGATGCGTACAGACGTTGTCGAGCCCCGGTCGCCACGGGTTAGCCGGAGTCCGATGGCGAGACCACTGCTGATACTGCTTACCCTCAAGCGAGAACGGAGTAAGTGCCGCGATGCCGCGTCCTCTCGTGAGCGATAGGTGAGGAAAGAAATATACCATGTCAATCTGATCGTCCGGATAGGACGGTGGGATTCGGAACGCGACATCCGCGATCGGCACGTTGTACCCAACGGGGATAGAGCCTATCCCAGAACCTGTTTGAGGAGCATGAGCGAGCAGGAGAGGTGGAGGAAGCCTTGGAAGAGCGTGGCTGACCTTTCCCAGCGGATGCAGAGCCTGCGGTAGTTCTGGAACCACGCGATCGTGCGTTCCACCGTCCACCTTCGCTTGTACCTCCGAAGCATCCGCCCGTCCTGAGTCGCCGTCTCCGGCCGGCGGTTCCTCCGGTGCGGCGCGATCAGGGCGCTCTTCACCTTCCGCAAGCGGCCGAACGCGTCCCACTCGTAGGTGTAGTTCACCCCGTCATCCGTCAGGTTCCCGTTCGCGTCGTGCGCCGGGCTCTTGCTCACGCTGTTGTCCAACCGCCGAAATGATATACAAGCTCCCACATTCGGGGCATTGGGCAGCTGACAGCAGGCGTGGGTATCCACATTTCGTACATCTATTTCTACGGTCTCTGTATGTCCAAGGAGAGTACATAAGAAATTTCACGGTTCGATAAAACACATAGATCGTAACGACATTGACAAATAATCTGAAATAATCTATGCCTAGCGGCACGAGCCACTCACCGTTGTTGGCATAAGCACTTTGAAATAACAACCCGCGATGAAGGACAATTTGTGACGGTGCGGGTTGAATACGCGATGCAGTATCAATCGACACTACTCTGACACAGTAAAAACATGTGGTCGGGAATCCGAATGCCGACAACTCGACGACACTAATGATCTTTCCTTGGTCCTTAGTTGCGACAATTCGATCAACGCCGATACGAGACAACTGAATCACATCATCGAATTTTACGACCAAACCGACATCGCTCAGGACAGCGTTCCATCGATCTGGTACCGATGCATTAGCAATCATCACGCCGTCACGATAGATCGCTGATATGCCCGATGAAATCGCGAATGCCACCACGACGCAGACCACTGACTCGGCGATCATGACCCACACAACGCGTCGCCATGTACCCATCAATGACCTCCGGGAGGGCGAACTGTTGGAGGCCAGATGAATCGTGGCGGGCCAGCCGGAGTGCCTCTCCCAGGCAGGCCTCGTTGGGGAGTAATGCCAACACAAGCGCACATGTGACGTCCAAAGTCACACGGAGTGGCACTTGAGGAAGTAGCACAGCATCGCATCGCGGGAAAGAGTCCGCAGTTGTCGCTGGGCAGGGCTCGCTCGTCCATTCGTCCTTCGATACCAAAGTTTCTCTCACCGGTCTTGCACTCAGTGAATGACCCGACGAACGGAATCTCGCACGTACGGCACTCGAGCCATGAACATCTCACCCAAAGTCTGCACGGCCCCGTCCGCCCTTCTGTTGACGAACGAGGATAGATAGCGGTCGCGATACAGTCGGCAAAAACGCACCGCCAGGGCGAGCAGAAAGCATCAACCCAGGGCGAGCAGAAAGCATCAACGTTGACCGAGGACTGAGTACTTGAGTCGTGTGTTGACCCAGTGGCAGAGTCTGACTGCTCTGGTACCGCAGTTTGACAGTCTTTCGTCAAGCAGTCGGAAGGCTCTCTTCTCAATCCCATCGGATCGAGTCCATCGATGGGCGAGTCTTGGGCGTACATGTAGAGGTCTGCCCCATCGTGATAGCCCAAGGGATCGCGTTCATCCCAGACGCCCACGAGCGGGTCGAGTTCGCGGTTTCGGACGAGGTACTGCTGGGTGCTGGGCTCGAAGAAGTAGCCCGCGTAGCCCACGCGGTTCACGGCGGCGCTGGCGTCGTTCTGGCTGAGCACGCCGCGTGCGGTGCTGCCCTGCTCGGCGAAGTTCAGGTCCCACTCGTCGTAGTCGAACAAGTCCACGAAGCCGTCCAGGTTCATGTCGGCGGTCTGGCCGCTCGGGCAGCCCGCACCCGTGTAGCAGTCGTCATAGTCGGCGAGGTCGAAGAAGTCGACCGAGCCGTCGCGGTTGAAGTCGGCGACGGGGATTCGCTGGGCCACGCCATAGGCGCTGTACTTGATCCGCTCCAGGATGCGCCCGCTGTCGCTCATTAGCATCACCACATCAGCCCGCCAATTCTGGCCGAAGTATAGACGCTGTTCCAGCGTCCCGTCCGCCACGCCGTTGTTGCCGTTCGATTGATCGCGATCCCGCAGGATCACGCTGTCGATGTACGAGCCTCCGCCACTGCGGCCCGCGGCGTGGTGGATGTACCGCTCCTTCGGATCACTGTCGACGGCCCCGCCGAAGTTGCTGCCGCCCGCCACCATGTACGTGGCCACACGCCGCCAACGCGGGTCGTAGATCGTCCACTCCCACTTGTCGGTGTTGTCCACATCGCCGTCGGCGTCGAGGTCGGCGTGGCGGCCGATCTGGTGGTTCAGGCCGTTGTAGGTGTACTCCACCACGAGCGCGGAGGTGCTCCGGTTCTTCACCTTGCGCAAGCGGCCAAAGGCGTCCCACTCATACGTGTAGTTGACCCCGTCGTCGGTCTGCTGCCCGTTGGCGTTGTACACGGGAGACTTCGTCACGCCGTTGTTCACCCGCGTGGACGTCTCGTTGACCACGCTGAAGGTGCGGGTCTCGTTCTTCTCGTCCGTAGGCCCGAACGCGGGGCTGCTCAGCGTTCCATCACCGTTCAGGTCGCTCGTGAACGTGGTCCACCCGCCGACCTGGTTGAGGCTCCAGGTCTCTTTGCGCGTACGGCTGCCGATGCTGCCGCTGCTCAGCGTGCCTTCGTCGGCCACGATGAGCCGGTTGAGTCCGTCCATGTCGTACTTGGCGTCGTAGCCCGGGAGGATCTCATCCTCGGCGGTCACGATGTTGCTGTCGCGGTCGTAGCCGAGTTTGACGTGGTAGATCTGGCTGCCGTTGGTGCGGGTCCACCGGCTGTCGATGACGCGATTGAACAGGTCCAGGCAGTCGTAGTTCGCCGTGCCCGCGCCGTAGAGCATGCTTTCCGCGGCGGGCTGGGGCAATTCCTTGCCCACCAGCATGCCCGAGCCGAGGTAGTCGTAGTTCGCCAGCGTGAGCGTGCTCAGCGGGGAACGGACGAGCACATCCTTGACCGAAGCCACCCGCGAGACGCAGTCGTCGATCCCGTTGGCGGTGCCGTAGGACAGGTCGATGTCCTTGCCGCCGGGGAGCGTGATGGTCTCAAGGCGGACGGCTTGGGCACCGCCGGTCGCTTGGTAGGGGCTTGAGGAATAGGTGTAAGCGACCTCGCGGTAGCCACCGCCGGCGACGGTGCCATCCTTGTCCTGGCGGAAGTTGGTCGCGTTGCCCCAGTCGTCGTAGAGGCATTGCACCTCGTCGGTGACGGAACCGCTTGAAGACGCGTCGTACTGCGTCACCTTGTCGGCCTGTCCTTTGGAGGTGTAGGTCATCTCGACCCGCCGCACCGCGCCATCGAAGCCGGAAGCCAGCGTCGTCACGGCTCGGACCGTCGGGCGACCGCCGGTGTCGTAGGTGGTCTCGGTCACGTTGCCCGCTTGATCCTTGCGGCGGATCTCCTCGCCCAAGGCGTTGTACGCCACAGAGACCACGTCCGTGTCCGTCGAGTCGATGTTGGCGGGCGTCGTGCCCATGTTGGAGCTGTCGGGGAACTTGGTCGCCCGGAGCAGGTGCCCCGTCGCGATGTTCGACAAGCCGGCCGAGCCGCCGCCGGTCGTGCCGTAGATGTAGGTCGTCACCTGGTCCGTGCCGCCGGGCATCTTGGCGGTGTACGTCGTCATCAGGCCCTTGGAGAACCCGTACTCGATCGTCTGGTCCTGGTCGTTGTTCGTCCCGCCGCCCGGCGTGCCGTCGGTGTAGTTGCGGATCGTCTTGACCGTGCGGCCCGCGTCGTCCAGCACGCTGCGACTCACCAGGCCGCGCGGGTCCGTCGTCTCTAGGACGGTGCCGTTGGCGCTGTACGACATCGAGGACACGAGGACCGTGTCGGAACGTGAGGGGGCACTCCCGGGACGAGTAAACGTCGCGCCGTTCCCCGCCGCTCCCGAAGAGGTTGAATTGGACCCGTACGCGGCCGAGGCGATTGGACGCCGAAGGTCGTCGTACCACGTGGCACTGATGCTCACACGCGTCTTGGTGTAGTCCACGTTGGAGCCGCCGCTCGCGACCGTCAAAGTCGTCAGGTCGGCGTCGCCGTTGCCGTCGCGTGCCCCGGTCGTCGTCGTGTCGTCGTGAGCCCGCTGGAGCGCGACCGTAAAGAGCGTCAGGCCCGACGCGGTGTCGTAGATCGTCTGCCGTTCTTCAAGCACCAGATCACCGGTGACGGTCCCCGCCTGGGCGATGTCCGTATCCGATTCCGTCCCTGTCCCCGCGTTGTCCTGGAGCTTGGCGATCGTGAACTGCCGGTACGGCCGGCTCTGCCGGTCGTAGAAGGTCTTGCTGATCGAAGAGCCTCTTGACTTGATCGTCCGCCCGACCACGTCGTGCCACGTGTCGCTGACGAGCGTTGCCGCGCTCGCGCCTGTGGAAAACGTGATCTTGTGGGAAGTGGTGCGGTAGACTCGTCCCGCTTCGTCGTACGCCGTCTCGCTGAGTGACAGCCGGTTGGTCGTGACACTTGTCGGATCCGTAGTCGCCGACAAGCCGCTCGACGAGCTGTATGTCCCTGACGCGATCACGCGACCCGCGGAGTCATACTTCACGACGGAGTGAGGCGACTGCGGGTTGATGGTCAGCACCTGCCGATCGCGCGTGTCGTACTGGTAGCTCGTGACCCTCGTTCCGGTCGCACCGTCTGGGTAACGCGTGACCTGCGTGAGAAGAGAATTCCCTCCGCTGCTCCCGCCGTCATACACCATCGACTCGGTCTTGACCATGTTGCTCGTGCCGGACATGGGGCTTCCAGCAAGCCCAGAATCGTCCGTGCCCACCCAACGCTCGGTTGTGCGGCCCCGAGTGTCGTAGACCGAGCGGGTGATCGTTCCGGAAGGCTCGACAGACTGGAGCACGCGGCCCATCTCGTCGTACCCCATGGTCCGCTCGTCGTAGTGCGTGCCGAGCGTGCCGGGCAGCGAGCTCGGGTTCGCAAAGTACGTTCGTGAAGAGTTCACGCGACCGCCATCCGCGCTGTAGATGCTCGTGGTGATGCGGAAGAGCGTGGCACCGCTGAATCCCGAGATCGCCGTGATGGGATCGGAAGCCGTGGTGTTCACCCAGGCCGAGATCGCTGTGGTCGTCGAACCGCCCGGAAGTACGAGGGTCGCCGAGAACTCGGCACGCCCAGCATGGTTCAGCACGGTGTAGGAAACCGGCCCGCTGTACGTCGTGGTTCCTCCCGAGACCGTCCTCCGAGGAACGCTCAGCACAACCGACCGCTGATCCGCCAGCCTCGTGTAATAGGTGATCTGCGTGGGAGAGCCGGTTGCGCCCTGCCAGTCCGGAGCGACCGATTCGATCATCCGCCCCTGGGCGTCGTAGGCGTAGGTTGAGACCAGATTGTCGCCGTCGCCCGTTTCGCTTATGCCGAAGTCCGTGTTGGGATCGTCCCCCGACACGAACGAACCGTTGGTCTTGGCGTCCCGGATCTGCTTGGTGAGTTGACCGTTTGTGAACTGGCTGTAGTTGTAGTTGCCGTCGGCTCCAAGCGAGAATGCGGACGTACGGTCCTTCCGCAGGTACTGCGTGGTGACCGCCGAGGCGCCGGGCCCGTTGTTGCTCGTGCTGACGCTCGGCATGGTCGTCGTGACGGTCTTTGGCGTCAGCTCCGCCCCCGTACCCCAGTAGGTGTAGGCGTAGGTGGTCTTGTACGCTCCCGCAGGTCCGGTGCCGTTCCCGACCGTGGTGGTGTCCTGCGTGTACATCCAGCTCTCGGTCACGACGGGCCGGATGATGTCCATCGTGGTGCCGGATCCGATCGTCTTGCTCACGGAGCTCAGCATGCGGCTCGACTTCAGATAAGCCGTCCCGCTGGTGCCCACCGACCAGTTGCTCGAGAGCGAGAAATTGGTCAGGTTCCCCGAGGTATCCAAGACCTGGCCGCTGACGTACCCCGCCGCGGGAGCCGTCGAGAGCCCGCCCGTGCTGTGGGTATAGGAGGCATTGTTCGCTGGCGTCGAGGTAAAGGACCCCGCGCCAGATGCGTTACGGCTGGTATTGGTCGTCCATCGCTGCGACGGAGAGCCCGAGGGATCCGTGTTGGTGATGATGGTGTCGAGCGGCTGTCCCACTTCGTCGAAGGTGTACGTCGCGTAGGTGTTGTCGGGACGCTTGACCACACTGCGCGTCATGTAGGCGTTGCTGTAGCTCGTGTTCGCGATCTGCGTGGCGTAGGTCCCAGCTTCCTGCGGCGTGAACTCATAGGTGCCCGTCCCGCTCCCGCCGGAGCAGCCGCACTCTCCATTGAAGAACGCCTTGGTGATGCGCCGCCGGTTGTCCGCGGCGTGATCCTCGTACTCGAACCACGCCTCGGAGTATGGCTTGAGATCCGCGTCCGTCGCGGTGAGGTAATCGCCATCCAGCGTTCCGTCCACGCTCCAGTCGTAGTTCCGCACTCCCTCAAAGCCAACCACGAGCTTGAGCGCATGCGGGGTGCCGCGCCGGTCGGTCGTGTTCGACCACGACTGTTCGTAGTACCGGTAGTATTTGGTGCGAACCAGATCGACACCCGATGAGAGCGGAGTCGTCACGGTCACCGTCTGAAGATCGCCGATCAGCCCTTTTCCGGTCTGGTTGGTGGTGTAGTACGTGTAATCGACCGTGCCCACGGTGGCGAGCCCGGTGGGGCTCGCCCACGTGCCGCCGGATTTGATTTCCGCGAGAACCTGCGTAAGCCGTGAAACGCCGACCGTCGTATAGGAATAGGTGTACCGCCTCCCCGCGGCGTCGTACGCGGTGCTGATCGTCCCATCGGCGTTGTACCCGGCGGTCGTCGCGGTCGAAGCACTCGACGAGTCACCCACGTAGGCGACGTTGCCCGCCGGGTCCGTGATCTTCCAGACCTGCCAGTTCGCCCGATTGCTCGAGGTGTTGGAGCCGAAGAACGTCGTGACCACGCCCGCCTGGTCTGTGTACTCCCAGGTGTCGGGGCTGCCGCTCTTGTACTCGATGACGCCCGCCGCGCCGTTCTTGCCCTTGAACACGTTGCTCGTCAAGGTCGTCCGCTTGAACTCGATGTACCGGTCCGCGCCAAAGACGAGGTACACCATGTCGTCCGCGTCGGTCGCTCCGTTGTAGAACGAAAGCTCAGGCTGACTGCTCTGGAACCAGTTGAAACCCTGCGGCCCATCGCTGTCGATCGGAGAGCCGGAAGCTCGCTGACGCACGTTGTAGCTGCGGCCGATCACCCACCGACCACTGCCCGCTGACGGCAGGGCGAGATCAACCTCTTGTGCGGAGTACGCAAGCGTGGCGAGATTAACCGAACCGAGTCGGGCGACCGGCGTGCCCACTCCACCCAGCGAATTACCCGCGAGCGACCAGCCCCACATGCTGCCGCCACGGGACATGCCGTCGATTCCGACGCCACGCTGCGTGAAGTGCGGCGCGACATCCTGCGTCGTCGTGACACCCGCGAGGTACGCGGTGAGCGTCGAGCCTTCGACCTCAAGAATCTGCTGGGCTTGCACGCTTGTGCCACGGAGCGAAGCTGCGGCCCCCGCAGTGCACAATGCTCCCGCGAGGAGCTTCCGCATCGCTGCACGAACCATGCCTCGTCCCACCTGATATCGCGTATTCATTGGTGACTCCGAATTAGAGTGCCACACCATCACCAGTCGCCGGCGGTGCGAACCGCAGCTCGCAGTCTCGACACAGTTAATCAGAATCTCGATCTGCCCGTGCGCGAAAATGCCATCGTGCCGCAGAATTTCTCTGCTGGCCGAATTTGCGCCTTGAGCCGATTCCTTGTTTGAACAATGACCCGCTCAGAATTTTCTCGACTTTCCAGGTCATTCGCTGGACAAGTGCGTCCGCACTTGTTCTATTACAACTGATGCGACGCTCGGCATCGAGCGTCAGTCAAGACTGGAGTGCCAACACATGCGGATCAACAAGACTCTCGCTCAGCACACCAACAAGAAATCCAAAGAAGCGGGCAAGTTTGGACAAACCCAAGTGCGTTCCGGCGGGGTTTCGTTGGTTGCCACCGTCTTTGTGGCCGGGTCGGCGGTCGCGGCGCTCATCTTGGCGAGCTTGTCGGCACCATCGCTGTTTCCCACTGCACCGAGCGCACCGGCTCCCGTACTCGCCGTCTCTCCGTCACCGGCGGTGATTCTGCGGTCTGCTCTCCGCGAAGTCGGGCTCACACCAATCAACCTCGCGGCGGCCGGGTTTTCCGCCGAGCAGGTCACGGGCGTGCTGAACGCCGCTTCCGCTCACTTTGAATCTCGGGGCGAGTCGTACCGGCAGGGTGTCGCGGGAGTGCGGGCCACGCGACAGCAAGTCGCCGAGCTCGAAGCACTCGCCCAGTCCGGACGAGCGACGCAGGATCAACTCAGTTCGCTCGCATCAGCCAAGAGCAACCTGGCTCAGGTGAAGGCGTCGCACGCCGACGCTCAGGCCGGCCTTCTCGCTGCCGCACTGGACGGAGTATCAGCGGAACTTCGCGACACCCTCGCCACGGTCCGGTTCCACGCGTCGTGGGAAGTTCCCGCGCAGTACAAGGTGGTTGGCCGTAGCGAAGCGGACTGGGTTCGCCTGCGTGATGCGTTGGCCGAAGCGCGGATCGCCGCCGCTTCCGGTCAGGCTCCCTCGGAGACCTGCACGCAATTCCTCGCGGAAGCGGACGCCCACGCCGCCGTCGCCAACGCGAAAGCCCGCTTGGACGCACACGCTCAAGCGATCTCCGATGCGTGGACCTCTGCGGTCAGAGCGGAGTGAGATCGATCGCTCTGTGGTCCGCTCACGTGGAATGTCTGGTATCCTGACCTCCCATGAACACATCCGCATGGATGATCGTGGTCGGAAGCTGGGCGTGCTCCGCGGCGGCGCTGGCCGTGTTGTCCCAGCCGGAGGCGTCCGTCACGCTTGCGGGCCAGACTGAGATCGCGCGGTTGGTCGATCTGGCGTCCCAACGACTGGGCGTCCGCATCGAGTATGACCCGGCGGTGCTCAAAGGCGCGGTGACCGTTCGTGGCGCTGGCGACGGTGGGATCCCGGACTCAGAGCTCTGGGATGCGGTCAACTCCGCGCTCGCGAGCCGCGGGTTCACCATCATTCGGGCTTCGGGGCAAGTCGCCACTCCTGACTCCCGGCGAGCGTTCACCGTCGTCCGCCTGACCGACGCCGCCAACCTCGTGATGCCGGAAGGCCCGTTCGACGGCAACAAACTCTCGTGGCACGGATTTGAGCCAGGCTACGCCTCCGTGTTCCTCAAGTTCCAGCACCGACAATCCAAGGTTGTCGCCGAGTTGCTCAAAACTGTGCTTTCCAAGTCCGGCTCATCCGTGACGGCCGTCGGCGACAGCGATCTGCTTCTGGTGTCGGATCTGGTGCCCAGGCTCAAGCTCGCAGCCGACTTCCTCGCCCGGATCGACACCCCACAAGCTCCGACGGAGCTGGTCGAGGTCCCGCTCGTCAACGCCAGCCCCTCCGACATCATCGCGTTCGTCCGCGATATGGGCCGCCAGCCGGGCGGTCCCGTCGGCCCCGCCGCCAACCAGCGTCCGCCCGGCGATGTGCTACCGCAGCCCGGCGCAAACGCGGTCCTGATCCTTTCTCCCAAAGAGCACCTCGCGTTCTGGAAGGATCTCATCGCCAAGCTCGACACCCGTCAGGCGATGGAGACGCGGAACTACACGCCCAAGAACGCGGATGCCAAATCCCTCGTCAACCTCGTCGAGCAGGTCGCGGGGATCGGAACAAGCCCCAAGCCCGAAGGGCCGTCGGCCCGGGTCATCGCGGACGAGTTCACCGGGACGCTCATCGTGACGGCGACGGCGTCCCAGCACGCCAAGATCTCGGAACTTCTCAGCCGGATCGACGCCGCTTCCGGCTCGGCTCCGATGCTCGCCAAGTCGTTCACGGTGCGGAACCGCCCCGTGAAGGAAGTGGTCTCCGTCCTGACCGAGCTTCTGACGACGAACACGGAGAACGCGAGCGGTCTTCTGCCCGGCACCGAGCCCCCGACCCGTCGCGCCGAGATTCTCTCCTCGACCACGCGCCGGAACGAGCCCACGACGCAGATCACCGCCGATGAGGGCACCAACACGATCATCGTGGTCGCCGAGCCGCGTGTGCTCGCCCAGGTTGAGACGCTCCTCACCACGCTCGACGTGCGGCAACCGCAGGTCATGATCGAGGTCGCGATGATCAGCCTGACGGACGGCCAGAGCCGGGCGCTCGGCGTCGAGCTCGACAAGATCACCTCGCTCGCGGACGGCTCGGTGCGGCTGAGCTCGATCTTTAACGGTGCAAGCGGCGGCGGCCCGCCGGTGACGCCGGGCACGGGCTTCACCGCGAGCTACATCAACGTCGGGGACTTCACGGCCGTCATCCGGGCGTTCGAGTCGATCAACAACGGCCGCTCGACGAGCGTTCCTTCCATCCTCGTCGGCAACAACCAGCAGGCGACCTTCAGCTCGGTCGCGCAGCAGCCCACCGGCACCATCAGCACCGACACCACGAGCACCACGACGCGCGGGTTCGGCGGGTTCCAGGACGCGGGCACGCGGATCAACGTCAAGCCGCAGATCGCCGAGGGCGACCATCTCGTCCTGACCTACAACGTCGAGCTCAGTTCCTTCACGGGCAACCCGACCGCCGAGGGCTTGCCCGGCGCTCGCCAGCAGAACACCGTGAGCAGCGTCGCGATGATCCCCGACGGTCACGCGGTCGTGGTCGGTGGCATCGAGCTCAAGAACGACACCGACGACACCTCGCGGGTGCCGCTGCTCGGGCAGATCCCGTTCCTTGGGTTCCTCTTCCAGAACAACACCGTGACCCGCGACCGGACGCGGTTCTTCGTCCTGATCCGGGCCAACGTCATGCGGGACAGCGGGTTCGAGGATCTCAAGTACGTGAGCGGGCGAACCGTCGAGCAGAACGACCTTGGGTTCAGCGACGGCTGGCCGAAGGTTGAGCCGCGGGTGATCAAGTAGGTAGAAGGCATCGGGGCATATCAGGCATCAGTTCATCGGAGAAGCATGAGCGAGCAGGCGGTCATCTCGGGTCCGGCGTGGAGCGAGCCATCGGCGTCGTTCCTGGCCCGCGTGCCGCGTGAGCTCTGCCGGAGGCACCTGGTGCTCGGCGGCGGGGTGCGTAGCGGGGCCGAGGTGCTGCGGGTTGCGACTTCGACGCCGCCGTGGATCCCGGGGAACGTGGCGCTCGCCCTGGCTTCGCCCGTCACCACGGTCCTCGATGAGCCCGAAGCGATCGCCCGCGCGATCGACCTGCACTACCCGCACGCTTCGAGCGATGCGGCCGAGCACGCTTCGGACCTCACCGGCGACGCCGAAGCACAAGCTGAGGCCGCCAAGCTGCTCACGGAAGCCGATCGCGACCTCCTCCGCATCGAGGGCAAAGGCCCGGTGATCCGCCTTGTGGACATGATCCTGTTCGATGCGCTGTCGCGCCGGGCGAGCGATGTGCATGTGCAGCCGCTCGCGGACCGAACGCTGGTGCGGTTCCGGCTGGACGGCGTGCTCCACGATGTGCGCGAGCTTCCCGCCGTGCTTGCGGCTTCGGTCGTGACCCGCATCAAGGTCATGTCGCGGATGGATGTCGCCGAGCGTGGAGCCCCACAGGACGGCCGGGCGACAGTCACCATCGGAAGCGGACAGGCAAGCGACGGGACGCGTTCGATCGACCTCCGCGTGAGCACGCTGCCCACGAGCTACGGGGAGCGAGCGGTCGTCCGCTTGCTCGACAACTCCCGCGACCAGCACTTGATCGATCTCGCGAAGATCGGCATGCCGCGGGACATTCAGGATCGCCTCGAAGAGCGCCTCAGCCGTGCCCACGGCATCGTGCTCGTGACGGGTCCAACCGGGAGCGGCAAGACGACGACGCTCTACGCTTCGCTCCGCTTGATGGCATCATCCTCGACCGGCGGCGCTTCCGGCGAGCACAACATCATGACGATCGAGGACCCCATCGAGTACGAGCTCTCGACGGTGGGCGTCGCGGTGAGCCAGACACAGGTCAACCCCAAGAAGGGCCTCACCTTTGCGACAGGCCTTCGGCACATCCTGCGGCAGGACCCGGACGTGGTGATGGTGGGCGAGATCCGCGACGAAGAAACCGCCCGCATGGCGATGCAGGCGTCGCTCACGGGCCACCTCGTGCTGAGCACGCTTCACACCAACGACGCGGCTTCGGCGGTCACGCGGCTGGTGGATCTTGGCATCGAGCCGTACCTCGTCAGCGCGTCGCTCTCGGCGGTTCTGGCCCAGCGGCTGGTCCGCCGACTCCACGGCCCGTGCGAGGGCAAGGGCTGCGAGGCGTGCCTCAACCTTGGGTACAGGGGGAGGCTCGGCGTCTTCGAGATGCTCACGGTCACCGACCGCGTGCGGGAACTCATCTCGTCCAAGGCCAGCGAGCAGACCATCCGCGAGACGGCCCGCGCTGGCGGCATGCGGACGCTTATGGAAGAAGGCCAGCGCCTCGCGGACGAACGCATTACCTCGATGGTCGAAGTGCAACGGGTGATTCAGGGGCTCGAAGGATGACCCCCACCCGCCAAGACCCCGTGCTCGCTCTTCGCCGATCGACGCGGCGCGTGATGACCGTCGGGCTCGCGGTGGTGGCGTGCGTGGTCGCGTGGGCGCTCTGGCCGTTGGCACCCGAGCCCATCACGCTCGCCACGGGGGACCGTGCGGCCGCTCCCGCAAGCCCTGGTCGCCTCGCCTTCAACGCGGATGCGTTCAAGGTCACGCTCTGGACCCCGACGCCGGTGCCGCCGCCCGCGCCCGTAGTCGCCCAGAAGCCACCGTCGCCTCCGCTCAGGCTCCAGCTCATCGGCATCACCCGCGACACCCCCACAGACGGCGGCCCGCCCGTGCTGCGTGCCGCCATGTACGACCCCGAGAGCGACCGGATGCTCATCGTTGCCGCGGGCGAGAAGATCACCACGACCAAAGCCAGCTACACCGTGGCATCGCTGACCGCCGACACGATCGAACTCGCCGACGGGGAGACCGTCCGCAAGCTGTCGCTGAACGACGAACGGAGGCCCGGCACATGACCCGCGCTCCCGACCATCTCCACCCGCGCCTCTCGCCCGAGCGGTTCTACTGGGCGGTGCTGAGCCCGTCGCAGGACCTGCCCGTGGTCACGGCCCGCACGCTGAGCACGCCGATGACACACGCGGTGCTGGGTGAAGCGTTCGCCGCCCACTTGCCCGTGGAACTCGCGACCGTCGCCCCGGCGTACACGGCGCTCCCGGATGGCTCGGTGCTGGCGTGCGCCTTGCCGGCTGCGGCGCTGGCTGAACCCGAGTTGGCTTCCGCGATCACGCTCGCGCCCTCGACCCTCCCGGAGTGGCTCACGCAGGACGCCGACCCGGAGACGCTCAACGTCCTCACGGGCGCGTTCGAGCCGCGAGCGGTAATGGTCGCTCGCCACCAACGGTCCCTCGCGGTCGCGGGGCTCGCGGCGATCGTCGCCTTCGGGTGCATCGTTGGCTTCGAGCGTCGCACGGCCCTCGCCCGGGGAGCCGAGCAAGCCTCGCTCGCGGCCTTGGACGAACTGGTCCGCTCTGAGCCCGCGCGGGACCTTGGGATCCAACCCGACCAGCCCGCGCCCGAACGATCGGTCGCCCTCGACCGCGAACTCTCGCGTCTGCGAGCCACCCGGAACTCGCAAGCCAGCCTCGGCCTCGCCGACGCGGCCGACCCGCTTGCCTCGATGCTCGCCGCATGGCCGCGCGGGACCAAAGCCCAGGTCCAGTCGCTCTCCGCCGCTCCGACCCAGCTCAGCCTGAGCGCCCTGCTGCCCACGCTCCCGGAAGCGGAGAAGCTCGCTTCGGCGCTCGGGTCTGCGCCTGGCTGGGCCCCCGCGCAGCCGCAGATCACCACCAGCGGCAAGGGCGTCCAGATGCAGCTCACGCTGACCCCCACATCCCCCAATTCAAAGCCGCAAGGAGGGACGCCATGAGCGCCGGGCTTGCCATCACGCGGGCCGTCGCCGTTCTTGCCGTCTGCGGAGCGGGGTTCTCCGCGTGGCGTGCCGCTTCGGCCTCGTCCGACGCGACCCATGCCCGCACGCACGTGGTCACCTTCTCGCAGCAGCTCGCCGAGATCCAGCGTCTCCAGCCTCAGAGGCAGACGGCGCTGCTCGTGTCCAAGCCCACCGAGAGCGTGAGCGCGTCCCTCCGCGCCGCACTCGCCATAGCGGGCGTCGGCGAAGGATCCCTCCGCGCCGTGAACCCGGGCTCGGACGAAGCCGTGCCGACAAGCGACCCGTCCGGCCCCTCGTACCGACGCCAGAACATCACCGTCTCGATCGCCCCGATCACCACGCGACAACTCGGGCAGTTCCTCGCCGCGTGGCGTGAAGCCGAACCGGCGTGGATCGTGACCCGCATCGACTGCTCGCACGCGAATGGCGAGACGGACACGAACTCGACCTACGAAGCACGCCTCACGCTCGCTACGACGTACCTCGCTTCCCCTAAGCCGACACCGTAACCCGCCGCAAGGATCTCCCATGCGAACCCGCCTGCTCGCTCTTGCTCTGATTGTTCCCTTCGCCGCGCTCGCCTCGTGCAAGTCCGGCCCGAACACCGCGTACACGCCGCTCGAGCCCGAGCGACGCGACACCTCCAAAGCCGACGCCCTCAACCAGCAGGCCGCCGCGCTCATGGCCGAGGACCCCGAGAAGGCCGAAGCACTCCTGCGCGAAGCCCTCGCGGCCGACCTCTACCACGGCCCCGCCCACAACAACCTCGGCGTCCTGTTCCTCAAGCAGAACAAGCTCTACGAAGCCGCGGGCGAGTTCGAGTGGGCCTGCAAGCTTCTCCCCGGCCACCCCGACCCGCGCCTCAACCTCTCGCTCACGCTGGAGTCGGCGGGCCGCTACGACCAAGCCACCGACCACGTGCGCACGGCGCTGCAGATCCACCCCGGCCACATCGCAAGCCTCCAGCAACTCGCCCGCCTGGAACTCATGCACCCTGACCGCCCCAAGACCGCGATGGCCGGTTCGCCCTCAGGCGGACGCACCCCCGAAGCCCGGGCCGAGCTCCGTGCCAATCTCTCCGAGATCGCCATGCGCGGCGAGACGGACGCGTGGAAGGATTGGGCGCGGCTTCAGATCGTCAAGCTCGACGGCGGGCGGTGACCGGAGCGGGTTCCTCGTGCGCGGCGTGCTGATAATGCCGATGCGTGGCAACGAGCGGCTTCACCCACTATTGGCGCATTCGGAAACACCTCCCCGAGCGGTTCGGGCAACGGTGCCGCGTGCTCGCGCATGGTCGCGGCCCGGGCCCTCGCAACGTGCTGGTGGAATTCGAGGACGGCACGCACGTGGTGACGACGAGGTGGAACGTGCGCCGTCTGCCGGACCGCAGCGGGTAGAGTCTTTCACGGGGCACGGACCAAAGTGGCACCGTGAAGACCGTACCGGCCCGCGTTGCAGGTCGCATGCGAATAGAGCGTGCCGCTCTACCATCTCCCACGCGGCGCTCGCCTGCCGCCAAGGGGGTTCGCATGGGGCACCGTCTCTCGTTTCGGCTCGCGCAACTCGAACGCACGGCCGCCGCACGGCTCGAACACGACGACGCCGCACGCCTCGACAGCCTCGAGCGGTTGCTCTTGGACGAACACGCCCGCGACGACGTGATCGCGTTGCACGAGCACGCGCGACGCCACCACCCCGACCCCACGCCCGAGACGCTCGCCGCCGACCCGCGCGTCGATGCGCTTGTTGAGCGCGTCTTCGCCCACGCCCGGCGCTTGGGCCTCGACCACCACGTGGGGCCGTCGCCCGCCGACGCCTAGCGCACGCCACGCGGGGCAACGTGGGCCCGCCGTGGGCCGCGTGGTACCGCACCGCCCCCCCCCGGGCTAGGTACTGGAAGAGGGGGGTACCCGCGCGGCCGCGTTCACGTCTCCAGAGTGCCCGCGTGAGGCAGTAAAAATCTGGTTCCGGGGAGCTCCGGGCCCCCCGTCCCGCTCACCCCCGCGCCTGCGTCGGCGGGGGCATCGTGAGCACCAGCGGCGGTGTGCGCCCGCACGCGGGGCATGGGACCGGGGCGCACGCCAAGCCCCCGATCGTGACCGGACCGCCGTCGGGGAGCGGCGGGTCGTACACCACGCCCAGCGTGTACTCGCGGCAGACCTTGCAGGGGGTTTGTTTGACGGACCGTTCGAGTTGCCGCACGCGGCCGGTGATGCGCATCGGAAGCCTCCGGGTCTAGATCGCGTCCCACACCGCGCGGTTCTGGAGCACGTACGTCTTGGGGACTGCGCGCCCGCAGCGCGGGCACTCGGGCGGGAACGGGGGCTTGCGCCCGTCGGGGCCGACCTCGTAGTCGCCGGGCGCGGGCTCGTTGAAGATCACGCCGATGAACGCGCCGTCGCAGACCCCGCAGAGCGCGGACGGTCGCGAGCGTTCGAGCTTGGCGAGCCGGCGGGCGATCGCGCTCACGCGGCCTTCTCCTTCGCGGCTTCGAGCGCGTCGATCCGCTGCGCGAGGTCGTCGAGTTCCAGCGACTCACGCCCGACCTTGAGCAGCGCCGACGCCGCCGCCACACGGGACGGGTACGGCGCTTCCGGGTCCGCCATGATCTTGGCGAGCGTCTGCACCGCGAGGGGCGCGTAGCGCTGCGTGAGCGAGACGGCGTGGCTGAACGCCTGCCGCCGCGCGTTCCGGTACGCGCGCGAGAACGCGGGCTCGTCGAGCCACGTGTAGAGCGTGCGTTCCCCCACGCCCGCGAGCGTCGCCGCCTTGGCGACCGTGGGTTCGGTAAGCAGCGCCGTGATGGCCTGCTCCTGCTTGGGCGTCAGCCCGCTTGATTTGGTACCTGCCATTTCTTGCCACTCCCTGCCGGTTGCCCGGCGGCCCCGTATTCACCCCGCCGCTACGCCACGTTGGCCCGTGGCGCGTTCTACGTCGCCCGGCGACCTCCGGGGCCAACCCCGGAACGACCGGCCCGAAGGCCCCCCAAGCCCGCCCCAAGCCCGCCGCCGGGGCGGCCACAGGGGTTGTCCTTGATGTTCGCATTCGGCGGGGAATTCCACCCCGTCGCCTTGCATTCGGGGGCTTTGCAGCCCCTCATGTCGTCAACGCCGCCGGGAACGAACCGGCCGCCAAGGAGACGACGATGACGACCCGTAACCCCGCCCCCAGCCGCAACCCCAAGACCGCCGCCGAGACCTACGCCCTGCGGCAGCACGACATCGCCCGCCTGATGGATGTCCTGCAGATGGAGCTCGACCGCCACGCGGAAGAGGCCAAGGCCAAACCGAAGGACTGGGGCTTCGCCGGAAGCCTCGGCAAGGTCCGCGAGGACCTGATCAACGCGGTCGGGTTCCTTAGCAACAAAGAGCCCGAAGAGATCGAGGCGTTCCTCGACGACGCCGAGTAAGCCCACGCCACCAGACGCACCACCAAGGAGAACCCCATGACCACGCCCCGCCGCCGTACCAACGAGACCGTCCGATTCGCATCCGCCCTGGAGCTGGTGGGCTTCAAGCTCACGGGCATTCAGATCAGCACGCCCGACGGGCGCGACTGGCAAATCGCCCCGGTCGGTGAAGGTCGCGGCCGCCACGCCGATGGGCACTGGGGCCCGGTCCCCGGCCCCGGCGGAGGCTACCGGCTCTTCGAGGTAGACCACGACGAGGGCACGCTCGACGAGCACGACCCGGTTGAAGAGAACGTGTGGTATCCGAGCGACCTGATCGACTACCTCAAGGCGGTGGGGCAGCCCCGGCCCCTGCGAACCGCCCCCAACCCCACCCCCAACCCAAAGCC
>ERZ761603.747-NODE-747-length-26161-cov-6.147974_pt1 | contig 26161 bp, 18 predicted proteins | sample MGYA00511879_ERZ761603 | MGnify/ENA primary metagenome ERZ761603 (study PRJEB28899, sample SAMN02850040) | bioreactor sludge metagenome | biome: EBPR Sludge; feature: EBPR Bioreactor; material: flocular biomat | place: Australia: Thorneside Wastwater Treatment... | reverse complement strand
GCGGGCGGTGATGTCGAGGACCACCGCATTGTGGTCGCTGATGGTTTCCGGTGTCACCACCAGATGCGCATCCGCTTCGCCCAGGCCTTTGGTCATGATGTAATCAAAGGTCGTGGGTTCGAAGTTCCCGCGTCCTTTCCAGGTGTGACGTTCCTCGGGAGGCACGTTGATCCACGAATTCCAGAAACCGGCTTCGGTCAATTTCTCCACGACGCGATCGCCGAAACGGCCGTCATGGTTGGTGTTGTAATCGCCGGCGACGATCCAGCCGTCGATGCCGTGATGTTCGAACTTCTTCCGGGCGTATTCCATGTGTTCGAGCAACTGGTCGATGGACTCGTTCCGCACGTCGTAATTGATCTGTTCTTCCTCGGGGGTGCTGCTGCGGTTGCTTTTCAGGTGCACGCCATAGACGAGGATCAGTCGTCCGGTGTGGGGATTGCGCAGCGCGGCGAAGGCGAATCCGCGCCGGAGGTGGTCCATGGTGGCGGCCCACGGTTCGGCCCAGGCGGCCAGGGCAAAATACCGGGAGGCAATCGCGATCTGCTGGTTGCGCCGTTCCACGCCGTCATCCTCGGGCAACGCGAAATTCGAAATCACGTGCAGGTCCATGCCGGGTACGGAAGCGAGCGCCTCGCGCAACGCGGTCTCATCGCAAATTTCGGTGGCAATGAGGAGGTCCGGCGCCAGTTCCGCCATCACATCGCGGGTCTCCGCGATGTGCCGTTCCACATCCGCGGTTTCCGGCCGGGTCTTTTGACCGGGAAACCACTCGATATTCAACGCCACCACGTTGACGTCAGCGGAAGCCGTTCCCAGCCACACGGCCGCCAACAAACCCGCCCACCAGCCTAAACTGCCATTCAATCCCATGTTCCCCTCGCGATGTTGATAACCGGGAGATGATGCGCCTGCCGCGGCCTTCAGGTAAAGAAAAGAAATGGCGTGCGCCTCAAAATACGATAGGTTGTCCGGCATGCATTGGAACATATCGCGAATCGGAGAAAAGCTGGGCGCCGAATCCGGCATCAACGAACTCATGAAAGACCTGGGGGCGGCCATGGCCGGCGGCCGGCACCTGTCGATGCTGGGCGGCGGCAATCCCGCGCATATTCCGGAGATGGAGGCCTTATGGCGTGCGCGCTGGCGGGAGATCGCGACCGACGGCGATCAGTTGGAGCGCGCGTTGGGCAATTACGATGCGCCGCAGGGCAATCCGCGGTTCATTCGAGCGGTGGCGGACAGTCTGCGCCGGGAGTACGGCTGGGACGTGAGCCCGGATCACATCGCCATCGTCAACGGCAGCCAGAATGCGTTTTTCTATCTCTTCAACCTGCTGGCCGGGCCGGGTGCGGACGGCCGGCGCCGCCGTATCCTGTTGCCGCTTGCTCCCGAATATATCGGTTATGCAGACCAGGCGTTGGAAACCGGCATCTTCCGCGCCGTGCCGCCTCGGGTGGAATTGATCGGCGAGCACCGGTTCAAGTACCGAATCGATTTCGACCGGCTGGAAGTCACCGATGATATCGGGGCGATGTGCGTGTCGCGGCCGACGAATCCCACCGGGAACGTGCTGACCGACGATGAAGTCGCGCAACTCGATGCGCTGGCCCGTCGCCACGGTATTCCGTTGATCATCGATAATGCCTATGGCGCGCCGTTCCCGGACATCATCTTCAACGACGTCACGCCGTTGTGGACCGGGAACACGATCCTTGTGATGAGTCTTTCCAAGCTCGGCCTGCCCGGCACGCGCACCGGGATCATCATCGGCCCGCCCGACCTGATGCGAACCATTTCCTCGATGAACGCCGTGGTCGGTCTGGCCAACGGCAACATCGGCCAGGTCATTACGGCGCCCCTGCTCGAAGACGGCCGCCTCTACCGGTGCAGCCGTCAGGTGATACGCCCCTATTATGAAACCAAATCGCGGCAAGCGCTCCAGTGGCTGGACGCCGCCATCCCGTCGTCGCTGCCGTATCGCATCCATGTAAGCGAAGGAGCGTTGTTCCTCTGGTTGTGGTTCGACGGTTTGCCCATCCGCGCGGCGGAGTTGTACCGGCGATTGAAGGAGCGCGATGTGCTGGTGATTCCGGGACATTATTTCTTTTACGGGTTGCCGCACGCGCATGCCCATGAGCATCAATGCATCCGGCTCTCCTATGCCATGGGACCCGACACCGTGCAGCGAGGCATCGCCATCATCGCCGAGGAGGTGGCGAAGGCTTACGCCGGCGGCTAGGAGCGGCGGCATGTCGAGGAAATGATCATCATGTGGAAGCGTAAAAACATCTGGTTTCTTTGCCCGGCCTGCGACAAGAAACTGGTCGTGGGCGCGGAGGCCGCTGGATACCGTTCGGCTTGTCCGGAATGCGGACGGAATATCCCGATTCCGATGCGGTCCACCGCCTGGCCGAAATGGGTCCGCACCGCGGCGTTGTATGCGGCGCACATGGCCGCGCTGACGTCGTGCATTGCCGCCGGCTGGTGGTGGGCCTCGCGGGATGCGGATGCGACGGCGGGCAAGGGCGAAGCGGAACGCCGTCCGGCCGCGGAAGCGCCGGCCGCAACCGCGGCGTCCACTTCATCCACCGCCGTCGCGGAGACCGAGCCGGCAGCCGGAGGCGAGTCCGACCTGCGTTCGCAGCATCGCGACTTGCAGGGGCGGTATAACAAATTGGTTAACTGGATGATCGACAACTACCGCGGCAAGTACCCGTTGCCGGAGCGGTTGGTGGACCGTCTCCGTATCGCCCCGGTCGACGATACGCTGGATGTTCATCCCGATCTGGTGGAGATGTTGCGCATCACGCCTCAGGAGAAGGCATTGATCAAGGACATCTTCGATTACGTGCGGACCAATCTCTCCGAGGCGGAAATGGATCAGGCTCTGATCACCGAACAGAAGCCGGAGCGCATCACGTTCTCGATCCCGCCGTATCCGGAGGTGGGCCGGCAACTGCGCGAGGATCTCTATGCATCGCTTGAGCAAACCCTCGGTACGCCGCGTTTCGACCGCATGGTGGACGTGGCCGAGGAAGAGATGCGCGCGTCGTTCGGATATTTCGGGGAGGCCCAACGCACGCTGACTTTTGAGGTGATTTATCCGGCGCGGGAGGGCGACCATCCCCCGTATGTGTTGATCCGGGACGGCTGGGTCATGCCTGACGGCGACAGCGTGCGCCTCACCAAGGTCACGGAAACCGCGGTGACGGAGTTGCCGGTGACGTATCGTACGTACGGGGATTGGCTGCCCGAGGAAGTCAAGCGGCATGCGATGCCCTGATGCTCATGGCGATGCGTTTGCATAAATACCTGGCCGCGTGCGGGGTGGCCTCGCGCCGGCAATGCGAGCAGTTGATGGCGGAAGGCCGGGTAACGGTGGACGGCGAGATCGTGCGCGAGCCCGGGGCGCAGGTGGATCCGGACCGGCAGTCAATCCGGTGTCAGGGCCGCGAGGTCAAGCCGGCCTCGCACGTCTATGTCGCCTTGAACAAACCGCCCGGCGTGGTCTGCACGTCGCATGATCCGCAGGGACGGCCGCGCGCCATCGATTTGCTGCCCGCCGAACGGGGACGCGTTTACACGGTGGGCCGGCTGGACACCGACAGTGAAGGGTTGATCCTGCTGACCAACGACGGCGACTTCGCCCACGCCCTGTCGCATCCCCGCCACGAAGTCCACAAGCAGTACGAGTTGTGGTTGCACGCGCCGCTAACCGAGACGGAAAAGAAGTCATGGCGAGCCGGCGTGATGGATGACGGGGAGCGGTTGCGGGTGCTCGCGATCGAAGCGATGCCGGCCAGCCGCGCCGGGTACGGATACCGGATCACGCTTGGTGAGGGCCGCAACCGGCATTTGCGGCGCATGGCGGCGGCGAGCGGGAAAAAGGTGTTGCGGTTGGTGCGTGTCGCGGTCGGATCGCTCGTCCTTGGCCGGCTGAAGCGCGGCGCCTGGCGCGATCTCACCGCCGCCGAGGTCGACCGTTTGCGGCATCTGGCTCGCGCGCCGGAAGGGGTTGGGAGACGACAAAATCCGGCCCCTTCCCATGGCGAACATTGACACCCGTGGCGATGCCGGATAACGTGTCAAAGATGTTGTCGATCATCCCGGAATTGGAGACCTTCATTGACCGCGAATGACGAATATGTAGTGGAAATCCTTGAAAATGTCGGGCTGATCAACATGGCTCAAGCGCGGGAAGCGCTGGCCTGGGTGGACAAGAACGACCGGCCGGTGATCGACGCGCTGGTCGCCCTCAACGTCGCGAGCAAATCCGACATCCTGAAAGCCCTCGCGAACCAATTCGGAATGGAATACATCTCGCTCGCCGGCATGGATATCGAGCAGGCGGTGATCGATTTGATTCCCGGCGAAGTGGCCCGCCGCTACAAAGTGGTTCCGATCTACCGCAACGAAAGCACGATCACGGTGGCGCTTAGCGACCCGCTCGATGTCGAGACGCTCGACAGCCTGCGTTATGTCCTGCGCACGGGAGTGGAGGGTGTGGTCACCACGCCGGAGGAGATCGAGGCGGCGTTGGGCCGCTACTATGCCTCCAGCGGCATGACCGCGGCCTCGATGATCCAGGACATGACCGAAGGCTCGGTCAGCGCCCCGGCCGGCGCCCTCGATCTCACCGGCGAGGACAGCGTGACCGACGCCGACGCGCCGATCATCAAGCTGGTCAGCCTGATCATCCTGGAAGCGTTTCGCAGCCGGGCGTCGGATATCCACCTCGAGCCGCAGGAAAAGAAATTCCGGGTCCGGTACCGCATCGACGGCGTGCTGCACGAAGTGGAAAGCCCGCCCAAGCGCCTCCAGTCGGCCATCATCAGCCGCGTGAAGATCATGGCCAACATGAGCATCGCGGAGAAACGGGTGCCGCAGGACGGCCGCATCCAGATCAATGTCATGGGCCGCGACCTCGACCTGCGTGTCTCGTCGATCCCGTCCAACCACGGCGAGTCGATCGTCATGCGTATTCTCGACAAGGACAGCCTTTCGCTTGGCCTGCCGAAGCTCGGCTTTTTCTCCGACGACCAGGAGGTGTTCGAGCGGCTGATCCAACTTTCCGACGGCATCGTGCTGGTGACCGGCCCGACCGGTTCCGGCAAGACGACGACCTTGTACGCCTGCTTGAACTACATGAACAAGCCGGACCGCAAGATCATCACCGTCGAGGATCCGGTCGAATACCAGATGTCGGGCATCAACCAGGTGCATGTGCGGAGCGACATCGGCCTGACGTTCTCCTCGGCCTTGCGCGCGATGCTGCGCCAGGCCCCGAACATCATCATGATCGGCGAGATTCGCGACCTGGAGACGGCGGAGATCGCGGTCAACGCCTCCCTCACCGGTCACCTCGTGTTCAGCACGCTGCACACCAACGATGCCCCGAGCGCGGTGACCCGCCTGATCGATATCGGGGTCAAGCCCTTCCTCGTCGCCTCCTCCACGCGCGCCATCATGGCCCAGCGCTTGGTCCGGAAGATTTGCGAGAAGTGCAAGGAGCCGACGCACGCCACGGAATCGGAGTTGCGTTTGCTGGGGCCGGCCGCCGAACAAATTTCCAAGGCGGGATTGTTCAAGGGGCGCGGCTGCTCCGAATGCTCGTTCACCGGGTACAAGGGCCGTATCGGTTTGTTCGAGATTTTCGTGATCAACGACGAGGTCCGCCATCTCATCTTCGAGCGCGTGACCGCCAATGTGTTGCGTCAGAAGGCGCGCGAATTGGGCATGCGGACGTTGCGCGAGGACGGATTGCGCAAGGTGATCGCCGGGCAGACCACGTTGGCGGAAGTGTTCCGCGTAACCATGGGAGACCAGAACTGATGTCCACGCCGTCGTTGAATCTGAACATGCACGATCTCCTTACTCTGGTGGTGGAGGAGGGGGCCAGCGATCTTCATCTGACCGTGGGTTCGCCGCCGGTGCTGCGTCTCAACGGCAGCTTGCAGCCGCTGGAGTCGGAGCCGTTGAAGCCCGAGGATACGGAGCGGTTGATGCGGGAAATCACCGACGAGATCCACCTGCGCAAGCTCAACGAGAATCTCGGCAGCGACTTCGGTTTCAGTTTCGAGGACCGCGCCCGTTTCCGTGTCAGCATCTTCAAGCAGAAGCACCACGTCGGCATCGTGCTGCGGCAGATTCCCAAGACCCTGTTGACGCTGGAGCAGATCGGGTTGCCGCCGGCGATCCAGGAACTGCTTTACCGGCCGCGCGGGTTGATCCTCGTCACCGGACCGACCGGTTCGGGCAAGACGACGACGCTGGCCAGCATGATCAACATCATCAACGAGACGCGCGACGCCCACATCATCACCATCGAGGATCCGATCGAGTATTATCATCCGCACAAGAAAAGCATCGTCACCCAGCGCGAGATCGGCGTCGACGTGCCGAGCTTCAGCGAGGCGTTGCGCCGCGCGTTGCGCCAGGATCCGGATGTGATGCTGGTCGGGGAAATGCGCGACCTGGAGACGATGGAGGCGGCCATCACGGCGGCGGAAACCGGGCATCTGGTCTTCGCCACGCTGCACACCACCGGCGCCGCCCGTACGGTGGACCGCATCGTCGACGCCTTCCCGACCAACCAGCAGGAGCAGATCCGCACCCAGCTCGCCTCGAGCATCGTGGCCGTGATCTCGCAGTTGCTGTTGGTACGGCAGGACAAGCCGGGCCGCGTGGCCGCGTTCGAGATCATGATCACCACTCCCTCCATCCGCGCGTTGATCCGCGACGGCAAGACCTTCCGCATCGAGTCCGATATCCAGACCGGCGCGAAGTGGGGCATGAACACGCTCGACGCTCACCTGCTGTCCCTGTTCGAACGCGGCATGATCAGCTACGAGTCGGTGCTGACCAGCGCCCAGGATGTGGATGGCGTGGCGGAAAAGATCCAATCCATGCAAGCCAGGAAGCGGTGAGGTTATGGCCGACGTCGAATACAAGGATCCGTTGCTGCAACAGTTGTTCGAGGACCAGTTGATCACCGCCAAGCAGGCGGAGGAAGTCCTCGACGAGCACGAGCGCATGGGCAAGTCGGTGCGTGAGTTGCTGGTGGACATGGATATCCTCACCGAAGAAGGCGTGCTGGAGGCCATTGCCCGCCAGCTCGGCACCGAGGTCGTGGATATCGTCCACAAGGAAATTCCGAACGACGTGATCCGGGCCGTACCGGCCAGCGTGGCGCGCATGTACAACGTGGTACCGATTCGCATGGACGCGCAATCCATCGAATTCGCCACCTTCAACCTGCTTAGTCCGGAAGTGATCGACGAGCTGACCTTCGTGCTGACGCGCGATGTCTCGTTCGTCGTGGCGCGCGAGACCGACATCAAGGGATTTCTGAACCAGTTCTACGGCGATGACAGCGAATCGGTCACCGACATGTTGTCGGCGCTCGAGGATGAGCTCGAGACCGTCGGCCAGGTCAGCGGGCCCAGCTACAAAGACGAGGTGGTCGAGCTGGAGCATGCCGCGAACCTCGCGCCGGTGATCCGGTTCGTGAACCTGATTCTCTACCAGGCGGTGCGGGACAAGGCGTCGGATATCCATTTCGAGCCGTTCGAGACGGAGTTCAAGATCCGTTACCGCGTGGACGGCGCCTTGTACGAGATGGCTCCGCCGCCGAAACATCTGGCCCTGCCGGTGACCTCGCGCATCAAGGTCATATCCGGCTTGAACATCGCCGAGCGTCGTCTGCCGCAGGATGGACGCATCCAGTTGAGCATCGGCGGCCGGCAGATCGATTTCCGTGTTTCCACCCTGCCGACCCAGTTCGGCGAAAGCGTCGTGATCCGCGTGCTCGACCGGTCGGTGGTGTCCCTTGACCTCGACAACATCGGCATGCCCGACGATATCTACCAGAATTTCTGCGACGACATCGACAAGCCCAACGGCATCGTCGTCGTTACCGGTCCGACCGGCTCCGGCAAGACCACGACCCTGTACTCGGCGTTGCGCCGCCTGAACCAGATCGAGAACAAGCTGCTGACGGCCGAGGACCCGGTGGAATACGATATCGAAGGCATCATCCAGATCCCGGTGAACGAGGGCATCGGCCTCACCTTCGCCCGCACGTTGCGCGCCTTTCTCCGTCAGGATCCGGACATCATCATGGTGGGCGAAATCCGCGACAAGGAGACCGCTGAAATCGCCATCCAATCCTCCCTGACCGGTCACCTGGTGTTCAGCACCTTGCATACCAACGATGCCGCCGGCGCAGTGACCCGCTTGATCGACATGGGCGTCGAGCCGTTCCTGATCGCATCCACCCTCGAAGGCGTGCTCGGTCAGCGACTCGTCCGCACCATCTGCCCGAATTGCAAGACTCCCTACACGCCGGAGGACGACGTGTTGCGCCTTCTGGGCCTGACCCGCGACGGCATCGCCGGGCGCAGTTTTTATTTCGGCGCCGGTTGCGGAACCTGCAACCAGACGGGTTACAAGGGCCGCCGCGGCATCTACGAATACCTGCGGGTGACCGATCCGGTGCGGGCGTTGATCAACGAGCGCAAACCGACGCTGGTCATTCGCGACAAGGCCATCGAAATGGGCATGCGTACCCTGCGCGAAGACGGCATCCGCTGCATCCTCGACGGATATACCACGGTCGAGGAAGTGTTGAAGTACACATGATCAACCGGGCGGCCGCGCCAGGATCGCCTCGACCGACGCCTCGACGGTCATGCGGCCCGCCACCACGTCGGCTTCATAATCGCGGTGCCATTTGCCCAGCCAAGGCGCGGCCTCGTCCAACTCGCGCATCATGAGCTTGACCATCACGCCGCCGTTTTCCAGATAGCCGGTCGATCGATAGGCCGCGCGGGTTTCGTCGCGATCGTAGGGAACCCGCATGTTTTCCGCGCGCCAGCCGGTCGGTGACCACTCGATCCACGCGTAGCTGGCGCGGGGATCGCCGTCGAACGGCATGCCCACGGCCCCGGAATTGACCAGCAGGGTGCCGTCGACATAACGCACAAACGGCACATGGGTGTGGCCGACACAGATGGCGGAGGCCGGTCCGGTGACGTGTTCGCGCAGTTCCTCTTCGCCCATGAACTCATACAAGCCGACGCGGTTTCCTTTGCGGGAGGCATGGAAGCAGATCAAGTGGCTGCCGTCCGGCGCCGTCACCTCCACCTGATCCGGCCAGCTACGGATCAATGGCAGGGCGTCGCGCACCGTTTCGGCGGTCCAGGCCGAGTGGGCGCAGACCGCGCGTTCCCACACGTTCAAATGCGCGAGTCCCCGGGCCGCCTGGAGGACATAGTCCTCATGATTGCCTTTCAGGATGCGCCAGCCGTGGTGCTGCACCCGGTCGAGCACGAGATCAAGACACTCCTGCGGTTGCGGCCCGCGGTTGATCACATCGCCGCCCACGATCACCACGTGGGGAGCGAGGCTGTCCACGTGTTCCAGCACCGCTCGCAAGGCCGGCAGATTGGCGTGGATGTCGGAAAGCACGGCGATTTTCATGGTCCGGCCGTCACTTCCTGCTGGTGTTGTTGCCACCAGGCGGCCGCCCGGTCCTGGTTCCATGGCCGGTCCGCCGGCATCGCCGCCCACATGCGACGCGTCAGTTCCCGCACGGGCGGCAAGGCATCCCGGGGGTCGGCGACCAGGCAGCGCATCAGGATCAGCTGGATGGCATGGGGGACGTCGTGGTGACGCAATTGTTCCATCATGTCCGGCGCATCGCCCGGTCCCGCGATCCCGTCCTCGCGCCAGTAGCCGGTCAGCAGCAGCACGGCGAGGCGGCCCAGTTGGCGGATGTCTTCGGCCGGCCCTTCCTCCTGCTCGTCGTGCTGGTCATAGCCCGACAATTCCACCGTGATCCAGTCGTGGTTGGTGCCGCGAAATCCGACCCACACCCGGTGCGGACGCAATGCCACATCGAACAACTGGTGATCATGGGCGTCTTGCAGGGCATGGGCGACCTGGGCGAGCAGGAACATCGCGCGATCGAGCGGACACGGCCCGAATATCCGCACGAGATCGCGCACATGGACGCCGCGCGGCATTTCCGTAACGGCGAAAAAACTGCCTTTGTCGGCCAAACCGCAATCCAGCATGCGGGCGGAGTGGGGCGAGGTCAACCGTTTGGCTTTCTCCGCCCGGCGTATCCAGGCATGGCTGACATGGCGCCACGTCGCCGGATCGTCGCCGGTTTGGGGGTGGATGATGTGCAACCGTGCCGCCCGCTTGGTCAGGGGTTCGACGCTTTTCCAGAATTCGCCCGATCGTGACGCTTCCTCCCGGTGCAGCAGGGGATAACCGAGCGAGGCAAGTTTGAGGCGCGTCTTGCTGATCTGGCGCATCGCGTACAGGATGATGATCGCGATGATCACGCTGTTGAGGTAGGCGGGATGGCTCCAGTTTTCCAGCCGGGTGATGTCCAGTGCATCGGCGAACATCCGCCGGTCCGACCAGACCCAGAACGCATTGCTGGCCAGTGAAATGAGTCCGAGCAGGACGATCACCAGCGAGGCGCGATTGAGGTTGCGCCGGACGTGCAGCAGGCGGCGGGGCCACAGGATCGCCCGGAAATCGCTGGAGTGAAACGTGGGCATGGCCGTCTATCCGTGCGCCTCCAGCCAATTGAACCCGATTCCGGTTTCCACCTCGATCGGCGCCCGCATGGGCAAGGCCTCGCGCATGCAGGCCGTGACCAGCGGAACGACGTTTTCCCGTTCATCGAGCGGCATGTCGAACACCAGTTCGTCGTGCACTTGCAGCAGCATCGCGGTGCGCAGGCGGTTTTCGCGCAGGACCCGGTCGATATTGATCATGGCGATCTTGATCAGATCAGCCGCCGTGCCCTGAATCGGCGTGTTGATGGCGGTGCGTTCGGCGGCGCTTCGGATGGTGGCATTGGCCGATTGGATGTCGCGGATCCAGCGTCGACGACCGGTCAGGGTTTCGACATAACCCTGCCGGCGGCACGCCGCCACCGTTTCCTCCATATAGGCCTTCACGCCGGGATATTGCTGGAAATACTGGTCGATGATGGCGGCCGCCTCGCCGCGGGCGATGCCGAGGCGCTGGGCCAGGCCGAAGGCGGAAATGCCGTATATAATGCCGAAATTGACCATTTTCGCTTTCCGCCGCATGTCGGAGGTCACGTTTTCCAGCTCGACGCCGTAGACGCGGGCGGCGGTGGCGGCGTGGATGTCGAGCCGGCGGTGGAAGGCGTCGAGCAGGTTCGCGTCGCCGCTCAACGCGGCCATCACGCGCAGTTCGATTTGAGAATAGTCGGCCGACAGCAGCCGGTGCCGTTCGTCGGCGGCGACAAAGGCGGCGCGGATCTGCTGGCCCATGCTGCTGCGGATCGGAATGTTCTGGAGGTTGGGATTGGTCGAGGCGAGGCGGCCGGTCACCGCGCCCGTCGATGAAAACGTGGTATGGATGCGGCCGGTTGGCGCGAAGACCGCTTCGGGCAACGCGTCGACGTAGGTCGACTTCAGCTTGGCCGCCTCCCGGTATTCAAGGATCAACCGGACAATCTCGTGATCGCCGGCGAGTTCGTTTAGCACGCTTTCATCAGTGGCGTATTGACCGGTACGGGTTTTCTTGCCGCCCGCCTCGATGCCGAGGCGCTCGAACAGGATCTCGCCCAACTGGCGGGGCGAGTTGAGGTTAAATGGTCCGCCGGCCAGGGCATGGATGCGCGTTTCGCGTTCCTGGATGATGCCGCCCAACTCGCGCGATGCGGTCCGCAAGGCGTCGAGGTCGATGCGGATGCCGCGCCGTTCCATACGGAGCAGCACCGGGATCAGCGGCATCTCGATCGTATCCAGCACGCGGGCCAGACCTGCTTCGTCGATCTTCGGCTTGAACACGTTGAACAACTGCCAGGTCACGTCGGCATCTTCCGCCGCATAGTCGGCGACGCGCGTCGGTTCGACATCGAACATGGTGACGGTGGCGGCGCCTTTTTCACCGATGAGGTCGGTGATCGGTATCGGCGTGTAGCCGAGGTATTGTTCGGATAAGGCATCCATGCCATGCCGGCGGTCCGGCTCCAGCAAGGTGTGCGCGATCATCGTATCGAACAGGGCGCCGGCGACCTCGATCCCGTGCCATGCCAGCACGCCCATGTCGAACTTCAGGTTGTGGCCGACCTTGGCCGCTGCGGGATGCTCCAACGCCGGTCGCAGCAAAGCGAGCCGGGAGGCGTTGGCCTCGCGATCCGCCGGCAGCCGCACGTAATAGCCGGCGCCTTTTTCCCAACTGAAGGCGATGCCGGCGATGCGGGCCAGCTTGTTGTTCAGGCGGTCGGTTTCGATGTCGAAACAGAAACGCGGCAGGGTCATGAGCGTGGCCGCCAATTGCCGTGTTCCGTCGTCATCATCAACCAGCTTGTAGCGGTGGGGGACATCACGAATGGTGCGGAGGCTGGCCGAACCGCTCGGCGTCGCGGAGGGGGTGACGGCGGGAGCAAGCGAGGCGAACAGTTCCCCCTGCGCCGGAGGTTCGACAACGCGATGCCCGTGGCCGGCCTTGAAATCGGGACCGTAAAGACGGCGGCCGATGCTGTTGAATTCGAATTCCACCAACAAGGCCTTGAGCGCCTCGTCGTCATAGGCGGAGCGGGCCAGATCGGCCGGTCGTTCGCGCAGCGGCACATCCACGTTGATGGTGGCCAGACGCCGCGAAAGGAAGGCCTGTTCCTTGAATTCCACCAGCTTATCCTTTTGTTTGCCCTTGATTTCTTCCAGATGCGCGTAGATGCCTTCCAGCGATCCGTAGGAGCTGATCAGTTTTTTCGCGGTTTTCTCGCCGAATCCCGGGATGCCGGGAATGTTGTCGGAGGCATCGCCCCACAAACCCAGCACATCGGCCACGCGGACCGGGTCCGGCACTTCCCAGGCTGCCATGACCTCGGCCGGACCGAGGCGCTCGGGCGGGCTGCCGGCGCGTCCTGGTTTGTAGATCGATACATGCGGTCGAACCAACTGGGCGAAATCCTTGTCCGGCGTCACCATCACCACGTCGAGGTCCGGGCCCGCGTACCGGTGGGCGATGGCGCCGATGATGTCGTCGGCTTCATGGCCGGGGTACTTCAGCACGGGAATACGCATGGCCGCGGCCAGGCGCTCGATGTTGGGGATGGCCATGCCGATGTCTTCCGGCATGTCTTCGCGTTGCGCCTTGTAGGCCGGGAAGATGGCGTGCCGCTCCGTGGGTTCGGGAGTGTCCAGGGCAATGGCCAGGAAATCAGGGTGTTGCGACTCGATAAGATCCAGCAGGGTCGACATGAATCCGTACAGCGCGGAGGTGTTCACGCCTTTCGATGTGAAGATGGGGCTGCGGATCAAGGCGAAATGCGCGCGGTAAATCAAGGCCATACCATCGATCACATAAAGGGATTTGCTCATGGTCCGTTTATAACCTGTACGCCCGTACAAGGTAAAGAGTTGCCGTTTTGGCGGGGCAAATACCTTTACTATCGCGCTTCAGCATGTAGTATCCCGAAGTGGGTGCGATGATGCGGGTGCGAATCGTCAACAAACTTTTCCTTAGCCACTTCCTGGCCATCGTGCTGGTGTCGGGCAGCATCGGATCCTACTTCTATTTCGAGGCGGCTCGATCGCTGAAAACCAATCTGCAGGGAAGGTTGATGAACAGCGCGGCCTTGGCCAGCCTTTCCGTCGATGCCGCCACGCTGGATGGCATCGTATCGCCTGCCGACACCAATCAGGCATCGTACGGGTCGGCGCTCACGACCTTGCGCGAGCTGAAAGCCACCAATCCCGACATCGCCTACCTGTACATCATGCGACAGGTCGGCGACCGCCTGGAGTTCGTGGTGGACTCGGACGAGACCGATGCGCAGGCGCTTCCCGGCCAGGCTTACACCGAAGAGTTGCCGTCTCTTCGGCAGGGTTTTGAACGCGCCTCCGTGGATGACCGTATTTATGCGGATGAGTGGGGCGCCTTCATGTCCGGTTACGCGCCATTGCGCAATGGAAGAGGTGTTTATCTGGTGGGCATGGACATGCATGCCGACGAGGTACGGCATAAATTCCGCCAGCTTCAGGTCTCCGGCATCATCTCGCTGGCGCTTTCCATCCTGCTCGCCGTGGTATTCAGCCGGCTGCTGGCCCGGCATTTCCATCGCGCGATCACCCTGTTGGTCGACACCTGCTCCGCGTTTTCGCGTGGCGACTACCGGAAAAGAGTGGAATTGAACAGCAGCGACGAACTTGATGACCTCATGTCGGCGTTCAATCGCATGGCCGAGCAATTGCAACGCGCCAGCCAGCGCGACCAGGAGGCCGGCGCCGCGCTGGCCGCCGCGAATGCCGAACTGGAACAACGCGTGCGGGAGCGCACGCGCGACCTGTCGGAAGTCAATCTGCGGTTAACGGCGCAAATCGACGAAACCCGCAAGGCATCGGAGGCCACGCGCAGGGCCGAATCCCAACTTCTTCAGGCCCACAAGCTGGAGACCATCGGCGTGATGGCCGGCGGCATCGCCCACGATTTCAACAACCTGTTGTTCGGCGTGCTGGGTCAGGCCGAATTGCTCCTGGCGGAAAGCGGATGCGATGAAGGCGCCCGGGAAAAAATACGCGCGATCAAGGCGGCGGCGTTGCGATCCCGTGAGTTGACATCGCACATGCTGACCTATGCCGGCAAGTTCCAGAGCCGGAAGGAACCGCTGGACATCAACCAGTTGTTGCGCGACATGCAGCACCTCCTGCAAGGGGCGATCGCGCATACCGCCCGCCTCGAACTCGCCACCGGGTCCAGCCTGCCGATGATCAACGCCGACGGCACGCAGATTCGCCAAGTGATCATGAATCTCGTCATCAATGCCGCCGAAGCCCTGCAGGGGGAGCGCGGTACGATTTCGGTGAGGAGCGGAAGCGTCGAGGCGACCAGGAAGTTTTTTGCCGACTGTTATTTCAAGGATGAATTGGCCGAGGACACGTATGTGTTTGTCGAAGTAACCGACGGGGGGGCGGGAATCGCCGAACAGGACCTGCCGCGGATTTTCGATCCGTTCTTCACCACCAAGCAGGAGGGGCGGGGACTCGGTTTGTCCGTGGTCGCCGGCATCGTCCGCTCGCATCGCGGGGCCATCAAGGTCCGTGTGCATCCCAACCATGGCACCTCGTTCACGGTGTTTTTCCCGGCCGCCCGGCCGCCGGAAATGCCGGTGCTTCCTGTTTCGCAAACGCCCGCGGTGGCGTCGCGGCCGGTGGGACGGGTGATTCTGATCGTTGAGGATGAACCGATGATCCGGCACATCATGCAACGCATGCTGGAGGCTGACGGTTACGCGGTGGAATGCGCCGAAAGCGGGCGTTCCGGCATCGATTGCTTTGCCGCCGCGCCGGAACGTTTCGGCCTGGTGATCGTGGACTGGACCATGCCGGACATGAAAGGCGATGCCGTGATCGAAGCGATCAGGGGGGTATCCATGACAGTGCCGATCCTGCTGGCCAGCGGATACCAGGCGGACGAGTTGAATCCGTATCTCGATCGCTGGCGCGTAGCCGACTTCCTTCAGAAACCCTTCGAGCGCCGCGAGCTGTCGGATGTCGTGCGCCGGTTGATGGGTTGATCGTCAACGCACCTGGCCGCGCCGAACAGGCAACTGCGATCCGGGCTTGAGTTTGCCGCCATGTCATCTAGAGTTGAACCGCGTTAAGGAGCTTCATCATGAACAGCATGTGGATTGTCATCGGCGTACTCGTTGTCCTGGCCTTGATGGTCATTGGTATCTACAACAACCTAGTTGGGCTGCGCAACCGATTCAAGAATGCATTCGCCCAGATCGATGTGCAATTGAAACGGCGTTATGACCTGATTCCCAACCTGGTCGAGGTCGCCAAGGGCTACATGAAGCACGAGCGCGACACATTCGAGGCGGTGGTGAATGCTCGCAATACGGCGGTTACCGCCGCGAACCAGGCGGCGCAGAAGCCGGGGGATCCCGCGGCCATGAAGCAACTCGGCCAGGCCGAGCAGCAACTCGGCGGAGCGCTGGGCCGTTTGTTCGCCCTCGCCGAGGCCTATCCGGACCTCAAGGCCAACCAGAACATGATGCAGCTTTCCGAGGAACTGACGACCACCGAGAACCGGGTGGCGTTCGCCCGTCAGGCGTTCAACGACGCGGTCATGGCCTACAACACCGCCCGCGAGTCGTTTCCGGCGGTGCTGTTCGCCGGCTCACTCGGCTTCCATGAAGCGCAACTGCTGGCCATCGAAAACGAAGCCGAACGGGTCGCTCCCAAAGTCTCGTTTTAATTACGGCCATGGCGCATTGAGGCGGCATGGATTTTTTCACCCGTCAGGAAAAAGCCCGGCGGAACACCACGTTGCTGGTGGTGCTGTTTTTCCTTGCCCTGGCCGGGATCATCGCCTCGGCGTACCTGGCCATTACCGCCATCGTGCAGGTGGCGTTCAGCGATCCTGACGCCCCGCTTGCCTTCCGCCCGCGCTACCACCCGGACCTGTTTCTGGGAGTCAGTTCGCTGATTTCGTTGACGGTGTTCGGCGGCACGGCCTTCAAGTTGGCGCAATTGCGACAGGGCGGGGGCAAGGTGGCCGAGATGCTGGGCGGCCGCTTGCTTCACCCGGCCTCGACCCAATTTCATGAACGACGGCTCCTGAATGTGGTCGAGGAGATGGCTTTGGCTTCCGGCGTCCCGGTTCCCCCGGTATATGTGATGCCGGGTCAACATGGGATCAATGCCTTCGCGGCCGGATATTCCCCGTTCGATGCCGTGATCGGCATGACCGAGGGGGCGATGCGCGGATTGAACCGGGAGGAGTTGCAGGGGGTGGTGGCGCATGAGTTCAGTCATATCCTGCATGGCGATATGCGGCTGAACATCCGTTTGATGGGTGTCCTGCATGGCTTGCTGGTTCTGGCGTTGGTCGGTCGCGCCATGCTGCGGGTGGCCGGTTCCGGGCGCTCCAGTTCCGGCAAAAAAGGGGGAGGCGGCGTGGCGCTGGTGGTTGCGTTGGGCCTGGCCCTGCTGATCATCGGTTACTTCGGCTATTTCTTCGGCGGACTGATCAAGCGCGCCGTCTCTCGTCAGCGCGAATACCTGGCCGACGCATCGGCGGTGCAGTTCACCCGCAACCCGGCCGGCCTGGCCACCGCCTTGAAGAAGATCGGCGGGCTGGCTCAAGCCGGTGTGGTCCGGCACGATCGGGCCGAGGAACTAAGTCACATGTTTTTTGCCGACGGCATCAAGCGGTTCATGGGCGCCGGCAGTCTGTTTTCCACCCATCCGCCTTTGGTCAAACGCATCACGTTGCTGGACCCGGCCTTTGACGGTGAATTTCCCCTGGTGACCCCTGACATGTTGCTCGCGCCATCGCCGCGCGACGATGCCACGCCGGCCTCTTCCTCCCGCACCGCCATGGAAAAGGGCCGTACCATGATCAAACGTAGCGTCATGCTGGGTGGCGCGGTGGTGACCGATCCCGCGAGTGTGATGCAACAGGTCGGCGTGCTTGAGGTTGCCGGGCTTGAATCCACCCAGCAGATCATCGCCGAATTGCCCGCCGCCCTTCGCGAAAAGACCCGTGAACCGGTGGGTGCGCAAGCCGTCATCCTGGCCCTGTTGTTGCAGAAGGCCAACGGTCAGGATTCCGACGCGTGGGTGTGGGTGCCGACATCGTTGACTGATCCGGTGGGGCAGTGCATGGAAGCCCTTGCCGCGATCAAGCCGGAACAGCGGTTGCTGTTGGTGGAACTGGCGGTTCCGGCCTTGCGCGGATTGAGCCGCGAAGCGGCGGAACGGTTTGTTGAGGCGCTGCACCAGGTGGTGGTCGCCGACCGCCAGGTGCGTTTTTTCGAATTTGCGGTGAAGGAGATCGTCATGGCCGCCCTTCGCGCCACGCTGGGGCATCACGTACCGCCAATCCGGCATCACGCCATCAAGCCGCTGTGGAAAGAGTGCCGCGTGCTGTTGAGCATGCTGGCGCACGCCGGGCAGGCCGACGATGCGCTGGCCGCCCGGGCGTTCGAGGCTGCGACGGCGGTGTTGGGCGCGATGCCCCGCGCGTTCACTCTGTTGCGCATGGAGGACATGGACATGGATGACTGGACGAAAGCGCTCCATCGGATGCTGGGAGCGGCCATGCCGGCGCGGAAACAGTTGATCGAGGCCGCGCTTGCCTGCCTGCTGCATGACCGCGAAGCGACCATGGAGGAAATCGAACTCTTCCGCGCCTTCGCCGCCGTACTCGAAGTGCCCGTGCCGCCGGGCGAATGGGTGGGCTAGGGCGCAACTCCGCCGGCCGCACGGGAAACCCGTATCGATCAGCCAAGACTGCGGTGGAGATCGAGCATGGGGCGCGATTTTTCCCAGCCCGAGCGAAGGGTGTGGAGATTCAGCGTGATTTCCGCCATCTCCATCTCGATGGTTTTGGCCTCTTCGCCGGATGCTTGGCGGCGACGTGCCTCCAGTTGCCGCCGCTGCAGTTCGAAATCCTTTCGCCGGATTGCCATCACAATATCCTGGGCGGTTTTTTCGACATTGAATTCCGTGCCCTGAAACCGGTCCTCGGCGGTGAGCTGGGCCACCACGCGCCGGGCTTCCTCGCCGGCGGTAAGCAGTTCTGCCATCAGATCGAAATGTTCATCGTAGGCATGGGCCAATAGGATCGCGTAGATCTGCCGGCAGGTAGTGCTGCGGATGTGTTCCGGCAGAATATACGCCGCAAGCAGTTCTGCGCTTTGCGGGGCGTGGATGACCAGGCGCAGCAATTCAAGTTCTTCGAGCGGATGCGAAGGCGCGGCGGGCGCGGTCGTCGTTTCCGCTTCGTCTGTTTCGGCGCGGCGGTAGACGGGCTTCTGGATGCGCTTCATTTCCGAGGCAAGGATGTCCGGCCTCACCCCCAGGCGCGTGGAGGTCTGCTGAATCATCTTGTCGCGCTGGATGTCGGAGGGCACTTTGCCAACCAGCTCCAACACGGCGCGCGCGGTGCGCAACGCCGCCGCGTCGTCGGTCGATGCCTGCTGCGCGGCATGGGTGTCGATATGAAAATCCAATGCCGGTACGGCGCGATCGATCAGCGCGAGAAAGGCCGGTCCGCCGGCGCGCCGGATCAACGAATCCGGATCGTCGCCGGGCGGCAGGCTGGCGATCCGCACATTCAAGCCGTGTTCCATCAGCAGCGCCGAGGATTTCATGGCGGCGTTGCGGCCGGCGTCGTCGGCGTCGAGCACCAGGCGCACCGAGTCGCAGAACCGGCGCAAGATGCGGGCGTGGTCCTCCGTAATGGCCGTGCCCTGGGCGGCGATGGCGTTGGTGATACCGGCCAGGTGGCAACGGATCACGTCGATCTGCCCCTCGCACAGGATCGCTTCGTTGCGTTCGATGATGTCGCGTTTGGCCAGATGCAAGGCGTACATCACCTTGCTCTTGATGAAAATCGGCGTGGCCGGGCTGTTGCTGTATTTGGAGGGCCGTTCGTCGCCGGGCAGCAGCCGCCCGCTGAAGCCGATGGGCCGGGCCGAGTCATCGTAGATCGGGAACATCAACCGGTTGGCGAAGCGGTCGTACCAACCGCCCGCTTCCTTCTCCACCAGGATGCCGGCCGTGACCAGCAATTTGAAATCGAACGAACGTTTCTTCGCCCAGCCCGCCCAGTCCATGTCGCGTTGCGGCGCGTAACCGATGGCGAATTTCTCCACCGCGTCGTCGCCGAGTTCCCGTTCACGCAGGTATCTCCGGGCCGTCTCGGCCTGACCGCTTTCGCGCAGGCAACGCTGGTACCATTCGACCAGCTTCACATGCAGGTGGAACAAGTCGTTCTTTTCGGAAACGGTGGGACCGCCGGCGCCGCCGACCTGCGGCTCGAGTTCGACATTGAGGTTCGCCCGCTCGGCAAGGAATTTCGCGGCCTGCATGAAGTCCATGTTGAGGTGCCGCATGATGAAGTTGAACACGTCGCCGCCGGCGCCGCAGCCGAAGCAGTGGAACGACTGGCGGGACGGGTTGACGTTAAATGAAGGGGTTTTTTCTCGATGGAACGGGCAGAGGGCCTTGATCGAGTTTCCGGAGCGTTTGAGCTGAACGTATGAACCGATGACGTCCGTGATCTCGTTGTGATCGCGGATGGTCTCGATCGTGGTTTTGAAGTCCGGCGAGGGCATGGTGCGCGCCTCACTCGCCGATGGGTTCGTCGGGATCGATCAGCGGGCCGGTGACGGGATTCCACTCCTCCGGCGGGGTGATCTCGATATCCTTGACTTTTTCCATTTCCGGCAGCTTGAACGCCGGATTCTCCTCCACCCAGGCATCGTAACCGGGCCGGACATAGTCCAGCACGAAACGGCCGGAGTTCGAGGCCGCGATCTGTTGTTGCACGGATTCAGAGGGCACGAGGGTGGCGGCCAGCACGATGAAGACGCAGAAGACCAGCGAGCGGCAAAGCCCCAGAAACGCGCCGCCCAGCAGTTCCACTTTGCCCTTGAAGGAGAAGTCGAGGAACAGGCGCAGGAAAAAACGGATCATGCCGAGCCCGACATACACGAAGGCGACGATGGCGAAAAACGCCACCGCTTTCAGGTCCTCGGCCGGCCAATTGGACCAGTGGGCGGCAATTTCCGCGCCGGTTTCGGCCAGTTTCCATCCCGCCACGAGGGCGATGATGATGGTGGCCACGCGCAACAGTTCGCCGGACAGGCCTCGGCGCATGCCGCCGAGCAAACCGATGACAAGCAACCCGGCGACACTCAAGTCGGTGGGGTTCATGAATCCTTGAAGCAATTCCATGGTTGGTATTATCCAACGTCCACCCGGTTGCGACAAGGGCAGAGTTCAAGCCGTAAAAACAAAACGGAGACATGCCGGGGCATGCCTCCGTCCGTTATCGTCGCGCGATCGCGATGACCGGTCAGACAACCTTGATGTTTTGCTTGGCGAGCAGTTCGTTGATTTCCTGCTCGGCGGCGATCCAGTTCGCGTGGGGATCCACCTGGAAGCCGCTTTTCTCGGCCCGGTAGTAGGCGGCCTCGTCGATCATGTGGTAACGATCCTGGGCGCTGATCGTCTTCTGCGGCGCGGCAGCTTTGGCCGGAGCGGCCGGCTTGACGGCCGAGGCTTTGGGGGCTGCTTCCACCTTGGCCGCGGGCGCCGGGGCGGCTTTAGCCTTCGGGGCGGCTTTCGGTTTGGCCGCGGGTTTGGCGGTTTCTTTCTTTACGCTGGTCTTCGCTGTCGTTGACTTTGCCATGTTAAATACTCCTTATGGTGAATGTCCTTTTGACATTTGTATTGCCAAATGATTTAAGTCGCGACTGTACACGGGCAGCCCGCGATTTCAAGCCTTTATCATAGGCCCGCCGCCGGCAAAATCAGGGCAAAAAACGTTAGTTTTTGATTGGTAAAAGGTCATGCATGGCCAGTGATGAGAAGGTTTTCGATATGAAATGGACGGTAGAGCAACAACTTTCTGCATGGGCGAGGGGTGAATTTTTCCGGCTTTTCCCGGGCATTCCGCCCGGTGCCGGCATCGAGGTGGTCGTGGCGACCGATGATGCCTTCGGCGATTACCAGTGCAATGCCCCGATGAGCCTGGCCAAGACGCTGCGCATGGCTCCACGCGTCCTGGCCGAGCGATTCGTCAAGGATGCCGCGCCGTCTCCGCTGGTGGCTTCGATGGAGGTGGCCGGGCCGGGATTCATCAATATCCGCCTCTCCGCCAACTGGCTGCAGCAGCATCTCGCCGCGATCGCGCTCGACGAACGCCTGGGGGTGCCGCTGGTGGATCCGGCGGAAACGATCATCATCGACTATTCGAGTCCGAACATCGCCAAACCGATGCACATCGCGCATATTCGATCCACCGTGATCGGCAATGCGTTGGACCGCATGTTCCGCCACCTCGGCCATCGCGTGCTCTCCGACAACCACCTCGGCGACTGGGGCACGCAGTTCGGCATCCTCATCCTCGGCTACCGGCACTTCCGCAATCCCGACGCCCTGGCCGCCGAACCGATTCAGGAACTGGAACGCTGTTACGTGGCCAGTTATGACAAAGCCAAAGCGGACGAGGCGTGGATGGACGAAGCCCGGCGCGAACTGGTGAAGCTCCAGCAGGGCGACAAGGAGAACCGGTCCCTGTGGCGGACCTTCGTCGAATTGAGCTTGAAGGAATTCAATCGCATCTATGACCGTCTCGGCGTGTCGTTCGATCTCGTGCGCGGCGAAAGTTTCTACCACGACCTTCTGGCCGGCACCCTGGAGCGGCTGACGGAAGCCAACTTGCTGGAGGAAAGCGAAGGCGCCTTGGTCGTGAAGTTGGAGGAGGAAAAACTCCCGGTCTGCCTCGTGCGGAAATCCGACGGCGGATTCAACTATGCCACCACCGACATCGCCACCGTGCTTAGCCGCGTGGACGAATTCAAACCCTCGCGCATCCTGTATGTGACGGACGAACGGCAGCAGTTGCATTTCAAGCAGTTCTTCGCCGTGGCGCGGCGGCTTGGCGTCAACGTGCAACTGGAGCATATCTGGTTCGGTCTGATGCGGCTGCCCGAGGGCACCTTCTCCACCCGTCAGGGCAATGTGATCAAGCTGGAACGGCTGCTCGACGAGGCCGAGTCGCGCGCCTTCGAGATGGTGCGGACCTCGAGCCCCGACATGCCGGAGGAGCAGCAGCGCGCGGTGGCGCGGGCGGTCGGGATCGGTGCGGTGAAGTACGCGGACCTTAGCCAGAACCCGCAAAGCCTGGTCACCTTCACCTGGGACAAGGCGCTCGCCCTCGAGGGAAACTCCGCTCCGTACCTGCAATATGCCTTCGCCCGCGTGGCCAGCGTGAAGGATAAATACCGCGAGCGGTTTCCGGCGGCGCGGCTGGAGGAGTATCCGATCCGTCCGGTCGAGCCGGTGGAATGGCTGCTGGCCAATCGCCTGATCCGTTTCCCGGACGTGTTGTCGCGCGCCGCCAATCAATACCGGCCCAACTTGCTGGCCGACTACCTCTATGAACTCGCGCAGGTGTACAGCCGCTTTTACCAGAACGTGCCATTTCTCAAGGCCGAGGAGGGCGTGCGCGAAAGCCGGGTGCGGTTATGCGAACTGGTGGCGCGCACCTTGCGCACCGGCTTGTATCTGCTGGGCATCGAGACGCCCGACCGGATTTAAGACGCGTCGGCCGCGTCGTCCATGCGCGCCACGGCGCCCGGGTCCGGTTTCACCACCCGGTAGAGCACGGTGATGACGGCGAGGATGATGCCGGCGGTAATCAGTTCCGGCTTGTTGGCATGCAGGAGCATCGCGGCGCAGGCCACGGCCCCGCCCAGCGGCACCAGCGTCGGCACGTCGAACGCCTCCGCGGGCGCGGGTTCGCGGCGTTTCAGGACCAGCAGCGCGATGTTCACCACGATGAAGCAGGACAGCAGCAGCACGCTGGTGGCGCGGGCCAGTTGCGAAATGTCGCCGGACAAGGCCAGCGCAAGCAGCACGGCGTAGATCGTCCACACCGCGATATGGGGCGTGGCGGTCCGTGGATGCACCCGGCCGAGCGGGGCCGGCACAAGCCACTGACGGGCCATGCCGTACAGCAGGCGCGACGCCATCACGTAATTCAACAGGGCGGTATTGGCCACCGCGAACATGGCGATAAAGGAAAATACCCGGGGCGGGAACCACGGGATGGCCCGCCGGACCACGTCGACCAGCGGCTCCTTCGATCGGGCCAGTTCGGCCGCCGGAACCACCGACACCGCGATCAGGCTGATCAGGATGTAAATGGTTGACGCCACCAGCACGGCGACGATCAAGGCGCGGGGCAGGGTGCGGTTCGGCCGATGCACTTCTTCGCCGACATTCAACATGTCCTCGAACCCGATGAAGGAATAAAATGTCAGCACCGCGCCGCCCAGTATCAATCCCGGCGTGATCACCCCGGTGGCGTTCGAAACTGTCACCGCGTCGAAATAATCGACCGATCCGACGAACGAACAACCAAACACGATGATGAGAAGAAGTCCGGACAGTTCCACCGTGGTGAAGACGGCATTGGTCCACACGGTTTCGCGGATGCCATGATACACGATGGCGGCGATCAGCGTGGCGAATGCGATGATGAGCACGGGCAGGGGAACACCGGGCAGCACGGCGGAAAGATAACCGGAAAAAACGCGACTGGCGGTGGCCATCGAGGTCAGGCCCGAGGCGAGGGTGGCCAGTCCCACGGCATAAGCGATCCAGGATCGCCGGAATGCGCGGGCGGTGACGTAGGCCGCGCCGCCGGCCCGCGGGTAGCGGCTGCCGACCGATGCGTAGGATAATCCGGTAAGTCCGGCGGCCATCATGCTGGCGAGAAAGGCCAGCCACACCGTGTTGCCCATCAGTCCGGCGGCCTTGCCGATCAGTCCATAAATCCCGGCGCCGAGGATGTCTCCGATGCCGTAAAGAGTCAGCGCGACGAAGCCGATTTGCCGGCGCAGCGCGGGCGGGGAAGATGACGATTCGGTTGTCATGGCGTGCCGGTCTCCGGAGGTGTTGGCGTCTCTTTCGCGGCGTGTCGATGCTGGCGCGGGAGACGCGGGGATGTGGCGGAAACCGCGCGTGGCCGCCATTGCGACTCCGGCGCGAACGGGCGGAGAAACAACGGCAGATCGCGCGCGGCATCGCGCTGGTAATCATCGATCAAGGCTGCCGCCGCCGTTGCCGGTTCCATGCCGGCCTCGCCGGTCAGGTACTGCCACAGCAACTCGGCCAGCGACTCGAGCGACAAGCCATGGGTCAGGCCGCGCGTGGCATGGATCCACGTGAAGAATCGCCACATGGAATCAAAGGGAGAACGTCCGTCCGACCAGATCAGCGGCAAGGAGCGCCGGAACCTTCCGCTATTGCCATACAGGTTCCAATAGCGGGCGAACCGCCGCAAGGCCTGCATGGTCTCGAAATCGATCAGCCGCGTGCGCAGGATTTCGTAGGGCGGATACGGGCTGAACACCAGCCCCCATTCCTGTTCATGCCGGATGATGGGGGTGCCGCGCAGCCGTTTGAGCGGATTGACTTGGATCTCCTGTGGTCCGAGGGCCAGCAAACGATCGAAACCGGCCGCGGTGCTGGCCAGGTCCTCGCCGGGCAGGCCAACAATCAGGTCGGCATGGATATGAGCGCCGGTTTCCTTCAACAGCCAGCGGATGTTCTCCTCGGTGCGTTGGTAATGTTGTTTGCGGCTGATCAAGGCGGCAACCTTTTCGTTGAAGGTCTGGATGCCGACTTCGAATTGCAGCGCGCCGCGGGGAAAACAGCGAAGGATTTCCCGCAGCGGTTCGGGCAGGCGGTCAGGAATCATCTCGAAGTGCAGGAAAAGGCCGGGCCGGTAACGCTGGAGAAAGAACTCGAGAATCTTCAAGCTGTATGGAACGCTCAAGTTGAAGGTGCGGTCCACGAATTTGAATTCCTGAACGCCCCGGTCGAGCAGGTCCTGGAAGGCTGGAAGAAGGTTTTCCAGAGGGAAGCGGTTCAGGTGTTGGTCGAGCGAGGAAAGGCAGAACTCGCATGTGAAAGGGCAACCCCGCGAGGCCTCGACGTAGATCACCCGGTTCTTCACATCCTCCTCGGTGTAGAGGTGGTAGGGCAGGGCGATGCGCGAGGTGTCGGGCGGCGGGGAACATATGGTTTTGCCCTTCGGTGTTTTGCCTGCGAGTAGATCGCGGCAGAGGGCGGGAAAGGTCAGGTCGGCCTCGCCGGTGATGATGAAATCCGCGATGCCGCAAATCGGCTGGGTTTCCTGTTCGTGGCTCACTTCCGGTCCGCCAATGATCAGGCAAACCTCGGGGGCGAGCCGCTTGATGATGGAGGCGACCTCGGTCAAGGGGGATACGTTCCAGATATAAACGCCGAGGCCGACCAGCGCGGGCTGGCGGGAGAGGATTTTTTCCGCGACATCCAGTGGTCGTTGCTGCAGGTCGAACTCCAGCATCGCGGCTTGCGGTTGCAGGTCGCCGAGGTTGGCCATCAAGTAACGCAGCCCGAAGGAGGCGTGGCTGTAACGGGCATTCATGGTGGCAAGGACAAGGGTGGCCATGAAGTTGCCTCGGTGACGATGCCGCGCGGTGCGGTCAAACGATCTCGATCATGCGTTGGATCGCGGTGCGGGCCTTGTCGGCCACATCGCGGGGGACCTTCACCTCGAACACCTCGTCGCGCAGCGAGGCCAG
>ERZ761603.745-NODE-745-length-26198-cov-17.885438_pt1 | contig 26198 bp, 23 predicted proteins | sample MGYA00511879_ERZ761603 | MGnify/ENA primary metagenome ERZ761603 (study PRJEB28899, sample SAMN02850040) | bioreactor sludge metagenome | biome: EBPR Sludge; feature: EBPR Bioreactor; material: flocular biomat | place: Australia: Thorneside Wastwater Treatment... | reverse complement strand
ACCTGGCAGCATGTTTATAAACGGAGCATGAAATGCCCAAAATGAAGACCAAGAGTGGAGCGAAAAAGCGCTTCACGGTCAGTGCCAGCGGCCGCATCAAGCGCTCGCAGGCGTTCAAGCGTCACATCCTGACCAAGAAGGACACCAAGACCAAGCGCCAGTTGCGCGGGATGACCGAAGTTCATGCAGCTGACAAGGCCATGGTTCGTTCCATGATGCCTTACGCTTGAGGAGATAAGAGATGCCCCGAGTCAAACGCGGTGTAACCGCGCACGCCCGCCACAAGAAAATCCTCGCCCTGGCCAAGGGTTATCGCGGTCGCCGCAAAAACGTCTATCGTGTCGCCAAACAGGCGGTAATGAAGGCCGGTCAGTACGCGTATCGTGATCGCCGCCAGCGCAAGCGTCAGTTTCGCAGTCTCTGGATCGCCCGTATCAATGCGGCGGCGAGGGAACTGGGCATGAAGTACAGCACCTTCATGAATGGCCTCAAAAAGGCGCAGATCGAAGTGGATCGCAAGGTGCTCGCCGATCTGGCCGTTTTCGACAAGCCGGCTTTTGCGGCTCTGGCCGTGCAAGCCAAGGCCCAACTCGACGCCTGAGCTTGTCCCGTGTCAAGAAAGGAGGCCTTAGCCTCCTTTTTTTCGGTGAACCATGCATAACTTCGATCAAATAGTCCAAGCCGCGTCAGCCGCATTTGCGGCGACCGACGATCCCGATGCACTGGAGCAAGTCAAAGCCAGCTATCTTGGCAAGAGCGGCCAGATTACCGCCTTGCTGAAGGGTTTGGGAAAGCTCCCTGCGGACGAGCGCAAGAGCGTCGGTGCGAGTATCAATCGCGCCAAGGATGCCGTCGAAGCGGCGCTGAACGCCCGCCGCGAAGCGCTTCGCCAGATGGCGCTGGCCGGTCGACTGGCTGAGGAAGCGCTCGACGTGACCCTGCCAGGGCGGGGCCAGTCGCGAGGCGGCCTGCATCCGGTCACACGGACGCTGGAGCGCATCGAGGCCCTCTTCGGCGCGATCGGCTTCGACGTTGCTGATGGCCCGGAAATCGAGGCCGACTTCCAGAACTTCACGGCACTCAATACGCCGGCCGATCACCCTGCCCGTTCGATGCACGATACCTTCTACTTGCAGGACGAGTCGGGGGGCGTTGCCGAGAACGTCCTGTTGCGCACGCATACCAGCCCGATTCAGGTGCGCTACATGCAGGCGCACGTCGCCCGGCATGTCAGCGCAGAAAGCATGCCCGAGATCCGCGTGATCGCCCCCGGGCGCGTCTATCGCGTCGATTCCGATGCCACGCATTCGCCAATGTTCCATCAGGTCGAGGGGCTGTGGGTCGGCGAGCAGGTCAGTTTTGCCGACCTGAAGGGCATCATCGGCGATTTCTTGCGCCGCTTTTTCGAGAGCGACGACTTGCAGGTCCGCTTCCGTCCCTCGTTTTTTCCCTTCACCGAGCCATCGGCAGAAATCGACATGGCCTTCATGAGCGGTGCCCTAAAGGGTCGCTGGCTGGAGATTGCCGGTTGCGGCATGGTTCATCCGAACGTCTTGCGCCACGTGGGCATCGACCCGGAGAAGTACATCGGTTTTGCCTTTGGCATGGGACCGGACCGGCTGACGATGCTGCGCTACGGCGTCAACGACCTGCGCCTGTTCTACGACGGTGACCTGCGCTTCCTGCGCCAGTTCGTCTGACTGCGGCCTGTGGCCCCTTCGTCGACCATGCTTTCTCCTGAGTTCTTGCGTTCATGAAATTTTCAGAATCCTGGCTTCGCAGCTTCGTCGACCCGGTTTGTTCGGGCGGCGAATTTTCGCATCTGTTGACCATGGCCGGTCTCGAAGTGGAGGACGAAGAATGTGTCGCCCCGGCCTTCGACAAAGTGGTCGTCGCGCAGGTGCTCGAAGTCGAAAAACATCCTGATGCCGACCGGCTCAATGTCTGCCGTGTCGATATCGGTGGCGGCGAGACGCGGCAAATTGTCTGCGGGGCGCCGAACGCGGCTGCCGGGATCAAGGTGCCGTGCGCCCTGCCCGGTGCCGAACTACCGGGTGGCTTCACGATCAAGGTCGCCAAGGTGCGCGGTGTCGCCTCGTCGGGAATGCTCTGCTCGGCCAAGGAGCTCGGCATTGCCGACGATGCCGCCGGCTTGCTCCTGCTAAGCGCCGATGCGTCGGTAGGCGAAGATATCCGTCGCCATCTCGATCTCGACGACCGCCTGCTGACCCTCAAGCTGACGCCGAATCGGGCGGACTGCCTGTCGCTGGAAGGTGTTTCCCGCGAGGTCGCCGCACTCACCGGGACAGCCGCGTGCTTTACGCCGGTCGACGATGTCGAGGTGTCGATCGCCACGGCACGGGCCATCGTTCTCGATGCTCCGGAAGCTTGCCCACGCTACTGCGGGCGGGTGATTGCGGGGGTCGACGCCGCGGCGCCGACGCCGACCTGGATGAGTCGTCGTCTCGAGCGTAGCGGCATCCGGCCGATTTCCGCCCTGGTCGATATCACCAACTACGTGATGCTCGAACTCGGCCAGCCGTTGCACGCTTTTGATAACAGCCGCCTGCACGGCGCCATTCACGTGCGCATGGCGCGCGCTGGCGAAAAGATCACGCTCCTCAACGAGCAGACCCTGGAACTCCAGGACGATGTGCTGCTGATTGCCGATGAGCAGCGACCGCTGGCGATGGGCGGGGTGATGGGTGGCGAGGAAAGTGGCATCAGCCTGGCCACCAGCGAGTTATTTCTCGAGTCAGCCTTTTTCGCGCCGACGGCGATCGCCGGTCGCGCCCGTCGTTACAGCTTTGTTTCCGACGCCTCGCATCGTTTCGAGCGCGGCGTCGATTTCGGCGGCACGCGGCGCGCGCTCGAACGTGCGACGCGCCTGGTTCTCGATATCTGCGGCGGTCAGGCCGGACCGGTAAGCGAAGCGCTGGCGACCCTACCGGAACGGCACGCGGTTCGCCTGCGTCCGTCGCGCGTCGCCAAGGTGCTCGGAATCACGCTGGATGCAGAATACATCGGCGCTCTCTTTTCGCGCCTCGCCCTGCCGTTTCGCAGGGACGCCGAGGATTTCATCGTCACCCCGCCGAGCTACCGCTTTGACATCGAGATCGAGGAAGACCTGATCGAAGAGCTGGCTCGCCTGCACGGCTACGAAAACATCCCGGCGACCTCGCCGACGGGCTTGCTGGCGATGTTGCCACAGACCGAGCAGGCGCGGCCCTTGGCGCGTGTTCGCCAAATTGTCGCCGATTGTGGCTATCAGGAGGTGGTCAACTTTGCGTTCGTCGAAGAGGCCTGGGAGCGTGATTTTGCCGACAACGGTGAACTGATTCGTCTGGCCAACCCGATTGCCAGTCAACTCAGTGTCATGCGCTCGACGCTGATCGGCGGTCTCGTCGCCAATGTCGCCGGCAACCTCAAGCGTCGGCAACCGCGGGCGCGCTTCTTCGAGACCGGGCGATGTTTCTTCCGCGACCCGCAGGGCAAGCCGGTGGCCGGTTTTCGTCAGCCGTGGAAGCTCACTGCTCTGGCGTACGGCAGCGCTTTTCCCGAGCAGTGGGCTTGCGCTGCACGCAAGGTCGATTTCTTCGATGTCAAGGGTGATCTCGAGCGCCTGCTGGCGCCGCGCGTGGCGCGCTTCGAAAGCGCACAGCATCCGGCTCTGCATCCCGGGCGCAGTGCGCGTGTCGTGGTCGACGGCCAGGCGATCGGTTTCGTCGGCGAACTGCATCCGCAGTGGCAGCAAAAATACGAGCTGCCGCTGGCACCGGTGCTTTTCGAAGTCGACCTGGATGCTATAGTCATGGCTAGCCTGGCGCAATATGCAGAGGTCTCACGCCAACCCCCCGTCATACGCGATATGGCTATTGTGGTCGATCAGGCGCTGGATTTGCAGCCATTGATCGACGGTCTGATCGCCAATCGTCCGGAAATCGTTCGCGAAATCAATCTGTTCGACGTCTACGTCGGGCGCGGGGTCGAGGCTGGCAAGAAAAGCCTTGCCTTCCGGATAATGATGCAAGATACTCGAAAGACATTACAGGAGGTCGACGTCGAGGCCGCCATGCAGCATCTGGTGGCCTATCTGCAAGAGACATTCGCGGCGCAGCTTCGGGTCTGAGAAAGGGAGGGTATGACGCTTACCAAGGCAGAACTCGCCGATTTTCTGTTTGAGAAGGTCGGCCTGAACAAGCGCGAGGCCAAGGACATGGTCGAGGCATTTTTCGAAGAGATTCGCAACGCGCTGGAACGGGGCGATGGCGTGAAGCTGTCCGGATTCGGCAATTTCCAATTGCGCGACAAGCCGCAGCGGCCGGGCCGCAATCCCAAGACCGGCGAAGAAATCCCGATCACCGCACGACGGGTGGTCACTTTTCATGCCAGCCAGAAACTGAAGGCCGAGGTGGAGCACGCTTATGATGGAAGCCAGTCCTAGAGACAATGGCAATGAGCCATTGCCGGCCATACCGGCCAAGCGGTACTTCACGATTGGCGAGGTGAGCGAGCTGTGCGGCGTCAAGCCGCACGTCTTGCGCTATTGGGAGCAGGAGTTTGCGCAACTCAAGCCGGTCAAGCGCCGCGGCAACCGCCGGTACTATCAACATCACGAAGTTCTCCTGGTGCGTCGCATCCGGGAGCTTCTCTACAGTCAGGGTTTCACGATCAGCGGTGCGCGCAATCGGCTCGAAGACGTTGAGCCGCAGGCCGCGAACAAGGATTCTGCGACAAGCAACGAGCTGTTGCGTGCCGAGTTGCTGAGCATCGCAGAAATGCTGCGCTCGGAAGGGCGCTGACGACGATTTCGGTTATAATTCGCAGCTTGTCGGGGCGTGGCGCAGCCTGGTAGCGCACTTGCATGGGGTGCAAGGGGTCCCGAGTTCGAATCCCGGCGCCCCGACCAAAAGAATGAGATCGTTAGAGAAAAACAAGAAACCGGCCCTGCGCCGGTTTTTTTGCGTGCGTCGTGGAGCGTCGGTGCGCATGCTGCCTACTTCTTTCGGCGCCTTTGCCCTGGTGCCCTGGCGATCAAGGACATGAATGATGCGCTTTGCCGTTATCTGATGACTCCGGGGTCGTGGACCGCGGCAGCTCGATGCGGAAACGCGTGCCGCGGCCAGGCTCGCTGCGGACGTCGATATTGCCGCGATGCTTCTCAACGATGATCTGCCAGGAAATCGAGAGCCCGAGTCCGGTCCCCTGACCGACCGCCTTGGTGGTGTAGAAGGGTTCGAAAATCCGCCGCTGCACCGCTTCGCCCATTCCCTTGCCGGTGTCCACAATCTCGATCCAGACAATATCGTCGTCGCTGCCGGTGGACACGGTAATGGTGCCCTGGACGTCGATCGACTGTGCGGCATTGACGAGAAGATTGAGAAAAACCTGGTTGAGTTGCGCGGGTACGCAGCGAACAAGCGGCAGCTGGCCATAGTTGCGGACCACTTCGGCTTTGTACTTGAGCTCGCTCCCGGCGACATTGATGGTGGACTCGATCCCGTCGTTGAGGTCGGCCAGTTGCCACTCGGCTTCGTCGACGCGAGAGAAGTTCTTCAGATCCTCGACGATCTTCTTGACGCGAGTCAGGCCCTGCGCAGATTCGTCGATCAGCTCGCCGATATCCTGGCGCAGGTAATCGAGGTCGGCCTTGGCGCAAGCTGCCTCGATTCGCTGGCGGCGCAGGTCGTTCGCCGGAATGGTATCGCGCAGCTCGTCGAAAGCCGCGATCAGTTCGAGCAGTTGGCGCACGTGCCCACGCAGCGAACCGATGTTGGAATTCACGAAACTGATCGGGTTGTTGATTTCGTGCGCGACGCCGGCGGCAAGTTGGCCCACGGCGGCCATCTTCTCCGACTGCAGCAGTTGTCCTTTGGCCCGCTCCAGGTGCTGCACGCTGGTCTGCAATTCGTCGGTTCGCGCGGCCACGCGTGTTTCGAGTTCCTGGTTGAGCTGCGCCAACTGCTGGCTCGATTCCTTCAGCTTCTCGTTGGTCGCGTGCAGCGTCTTGTTGCGTTCGCCAAGGACCGCGTGCAGATCCATCAAGGCGGCGATCAGGGTCGCGCGGGCGTGATCGTCGCGGGCGACGACTCCTGACTCGGCGAAGGCGCTTTCCGGGCTCTGCCCGGCTTCGACCAGGCGCATCTGGCGCGCCATGCGCTGGTCTTCGTCAAGGATGTGGAAGGTCAGCCAGCTGGTCAGATAGCGCAGCAGGCTGGGCCCGACGGCGGCGACCGATTCATCGTCCATCTGTGCGCGAAACGCGCCCAACTGTTCAACAAAGGCCCGATGATCGGCATGCTGCTTGGCGATATAGTCGGCCAGCAGCCCGCACGAGCGCATCACCCCTTCCTCCGTGGTGAAGTGCGCGTTGGCGTAGTCGCCGAGACGCGAGAGCAAGGCTTCGAGGCGCGCGCGCGCGACTGGCCCGCCGCCGGTCAGCAAAGGTGCCGCCTCGTTGATCAGCCCGACCAGTCCTTGATGCTGGGAATCGACGATGGCAATGCCCGTCTCGAAGTGGCGATTCCATTTAAAGGTCATTAGGGTTGCACTTTCTGCGCTCGCTGCGAGGGAGCGCTCTAGTCAGCCGCGTTCAATCGGCGATGGAAGTCTGTTTTACCGGCACCCAAACCCGGAAACGCGTGCCCTCGCCCGCGAGCGAGTCCAGCTCGATGCGACCGTGATGCTTCTGGACAATGTTGTACGAGACGGACATTCCGAGCCCCGTTCCCTTGCCCACGGGCTTGGTTGTGAAAAATGGTTCGAAAAGCCGTTTTTTCGTTTCCGCGCTCATCCCGCGACCATTGTCCTTGACCTCCACCCACACCCACTCGTCCTGATGACCGGTCGAGAGCGTGATTGTGCCCATGCCCCTGCTTTCGTCCAGCGCCTGCACGGCATTGATGATCAGGTTCATGAACACCTGGTTGAGCTGTGCAGCGAGGCACTCGACTGCCGGCAAGCTACCGTAGTTCTTGTTGACAGTGGCCTTGTACTTGACCTCGTTCCATACCACGTTGAGTGTCGAGTCCAGGCCGGCATTGAGATCGGCATACTGCCAGTCGGACTTATTGACGTGTGAGAAATCCTTCAGATCTTCAACGATCTTCTTGATGCGCAGCAGCCCGTTCTCGCTTTCCTTGATCAACTCGGGCAGGTCCTGCTGCAGAAAGTCAAAATCCATGCTCTGCGTCAGGGCGCTGAGTTCCCCGCGCAACTGGACATTGCCGATCTGTGCCTCGCCTTCCTGGTAAGTGCTGATCAGCTGCAGCATCTGCTGGCAGTATTTCTTGAGCGTCTGCAGATTGGAATTGACAAAGCCGATCGGGTTATTGATTTCGTGCGCGATGCCGGCCGCCAGCTGGCCGATGGAGGCCATTTTCTCCGATTGCAGGAGCTGGTTCTGCGCCGCTTCCAACTTGACGATCAATTGCGCCTGCGCGTCCTTCTCCTGGTGCAAGGCGGCGATTGCGTCGTGCAGCTTGTGCTGAGCGAGCGCCGTGTCGGTGTAGTCGAAGACCGTGCCGCAAACCAGGCCGACTTCGCCGCCAGCAATTCGTATCGGCAGGAAAGTGACATTCTGGCGCATCTCGGCAAGGCCGCCGGTGATCGGCCGATTGTTCGGGAAACGGAACAGATACGGCCGCAGGTCCCACAGGGTGTACGCGTTGTTGCCCAGTACAAAGACGCTTTCCAGCTTCTTTTCCAGCCACGGTCGCGGCAATTCGGGAAACACGGTGAACAGGTTCTGACCGCGCACTACGGCGCTCGACTTGCCGCTATGGACCGCCATGAAGGTATTCCACAGCGCCACCGTGCCACTGCGATCGACGGCGAAAATGCCCACGTCGATGCGCTCGACCAGCGATTCGAGCAGCGCGCAGGTCTCGCCCAACTGAGCGGCCGCGGTCACTCAGAGCTCCTCGATGAAGCGGTCAAGCGCCCGCCGCAGGGCGGCGACTGCATCGTCAGCCATGAGCATCACCAGATGACTGCGGAAGGCGCGTTTTTCGAGTCGGAAGCGCACCTCGACGAGAAGTGCGCAGCGCGCGCTGATCTCGTCCGCCTGCAGGAGCATGCTGGTCGGCACCTGGTCGGCGAGCAGGGAAAGTGGCGAAAAGCCGATCGTGGTGCGTAGCAGCTGTGCCATTCCGCCAAGGCAGGCGCCGACCAGGACGTTGCTGATGTCGAGCAGCAACTCGCGCTCGGCAGGGCCGTCCAGGACGTCAGCGCAGGCAAGCAGCTCAGCCAGATCGTGTGCCGAATGCTCGGAAAAAATGACGATCGCCTCGCCGCGCAGCTCGCCAAGGAAGGCCTGCCGGACGGCCGAAGCGACGCCGTCGCCGGCCAGCGCGGCCAGTGCGGCGGGTATCCCGGCGGCGCTCACGGCGCTGATCTGAGGTACCGACAGTTCGACAAACTCGCCCAGGACCTTGGCAATCGACGCGCCGGCCTGACCCATGCCGATATTCGCCACTTCCTGCAAAGCCTCGCGCTGGTCTTCGCCGATGAATTCTATAGTCATACCAAAAGGCCGTAATCCTTGAGCACCGTCCTGATGCGCTCGGCATCTACCGGCTTCTTGATGAAGGCGCAGGCGCCCATCGCGCGGACGCGCGCCTGCGCCGCCTCCTGAATGTCCGCCGAAACGACGATGACCAGACAGTTCAGATCTTCGTTACGCAGTGTTTCGAGGACCTGATAGCCGTCCATTTCCGGCATCGTCAGATCCAGGAACATCACATCGATGCCTCCCTGACGATACTGCGCCAAGGCTTCGCTGCCATTTGCCGCCTGCGTGATGGTGATGTCCCAATCGGGCGGCAAGGCTCGAATCAACATTTTGCGTGCCATCGCCGAATCATCGACGACGAGAACCGAAACCGACATCTTCTCTCCTTGGCTTATTGGACGACTTCGCTGCTCGGGTGCTCGACGGGTACCCAGACCCTGATCCGTGTGCCTTGTCCGGGGGACGACTCAAGTTCGATGCGACCGGCGTGCTTGTGTACGATATTGTAGGACATCGACATGCCAAGGCCGGTGCCCTTGCCGACAGGTTTGGTGGTGAAAAACGGTTCGAATATCCTGCGTTGTACTGCCTCGCTCATGCCGCGACCGTTGTCCTTGACTTCCACCCACACCCAATTTTCCTGATGACCGGTAGATAGGGTAATCATTCCCATCCCGCGGCCTTCATCAAGCGCGTGGACGGCATTGATGATCAGGTTCATGAACACCTGATTGAGCTGTCCAGGCAGGCACTCGACCGGCGGCAGCGAGGCGTAGTGCTTGTCGACCTGGGCCTTGTATTTGACCTCATTCCAGACCACGTTGAGGGTGGATTCAAGCCCGGCATTGAGATCGGCGTACTGCCAGTCGCCTTCGCTGACGTGCGAGAAGTCTTTCAAGTCCTCGACGATCTTCTTGACGCGCCGCAGACCCTCTTCGCTCTCCTTGATCAATGCCGGCAGGTCGTCCCGTAGAAAATCGATGTCCAGCGCCTCTCTCTGCCCGGCGATGCTGGCCAGCAGTGCGCTGTCGCTGATGCCGGTCGCGGCTGTCTGGTAGGTTTCGATCAATTCCAGCATTTGCTCGCTGTAGGACTTCAGCGTCTGCAGATTGGAGCTGACGAAGCCGACCGGATTGTTGATCTCATGCGCCACGCCGGCCGCCAGCTGGCCGATTGAGGCCATTTTCTCTGACTGTAGCAGCTGGTTCTGGGCTTCTTCGAGACGCTCGTTGAGCAGCTTGAGCTCGGCATAGTTCTTCTTGAGATCGTCTTCCGCGCGGCGCCGTTCGGTGACGTCGACACCGAACGAGAGAAGCATCTTCACTTCCCCACCCTCGTGCATTATCTGCGAGGTCCAGCTCACCAGGCGCCGCGATCCGCTGCGGATAAGGATTGCATTCTCCGCTTGGTGATTGATGGCTTCACCGGTCTGCAGCGCGTGCGCGATGGTCGCGCTGTCCTCACTCCGCCCCTCGGGCGTGGAGAAGACATCGCTCCAGCGGCGGCCGATGACTTCGTCGCGCGTATAACCGGTGAGCCGTTCTGCGTAGTCATTGAATAGGATGACTTCTCCGGAGCGCCCCAGACCGATGATGAAGCTCGGTGCCAGACGGATGACGTCTTCGGACCACGCCTTTTCCCGCAGCAGGGCATCTGCCGCCAGTTTGCGCTCGGTAATGTCCCGCAGCAGGCCGATGGCGTGCAGCTTGCCCTTCAGCAGCGTCGATGACAAAGACAGGTCGACGGGAATTTCAATACCAGCGCGATTCAGCGCCACCATTTCGACCGTCTTGCCGAGAATCCTGCCCGGCTTGCCCTGCTGAAAATCGGCGTAGGCCTGCAGGTGTGCGGCACGGAAGCGTTCGGGCAAGAGGAACTCGGCGAGCCTCTGACCGAGGGCTTCGTCCTTGCTCCAGCCGAGGATGCGCTCGGCCGCCGGGTTCCAGTAGGAGACCAAGCCGCCATCATCGACCATCACCACGGCGTCCTGCGCCGAGTCGGTGATGGTCCGAATCGTCTGTTCCCGTTCCTGCAGGTCGGTGCAGGATTGCTGCAGTTCCCGCGTGCGTTCGCCGATCCGCGCTTCGAGCTCGTCGTTGTCGCGGCGCAGGGTCTGCTCGGCGGCGAGCAGGTCGGAGATGTCGTCCGCCGAACCAACCATGCCGAGCAAGGTGCCGTCGGCGGCGTGGCGCGGCAGAATGTGCACGCGCAGATGGCGATACTCGCCGTCAGCGCGGCGGAAACGGAAAACCTGCTCGGTGCCTCTTTGTAGCACCTTCATCCTCTCGTTCAGCGCCAGCGCCTCCGCCCGCTCCTCGGGGTGAATGCCCAGTCGCCACCCCTGACGCGCCTGTTCGTCGCTTGAGCGGCCGGTAAATGCCAACCAGGCGCGATTGTAGTAGCTCTCGCCATCGCTGCTGCTCATCCAGATCATTACCGGTGCGCTGTCGGCCAGCGAGCGGAAGCGTTGTTCACTCTCGCGTCGGCTGGCATCGGCCACGTCGCGCGCCTGCACGGCTTCCTCGAGGGCCGCGATTTTCTCCTCCATCGCCTGTGCGTGCGCCTCGCCCATCGTTTGCAGTGAGCGGAAGTAGTCCACCTGCTCGCGCAGTTGCTGCGGCGAAATGTGCAACTCGGCGACCTGACTGGCCAGGGCGACATGCAGCGCTGCGTTTTCGCGGTCGTCAAGGCGCAGGGTCTCGCTGGCCGCCTTGCGCGCCATGGCCGCGCCGATCGCCCCGGCCAGCATGCGCTCGGCCCGGGCCGTCAACTCGAGATAGGCCGGCCCGGAAAGGCTGCTCTCGCCCTCGGCAAGCGCGCCGCGCTGCACCTGCTCGATCGCTTGTGCCGCCTCGTGCGCCGGCAGATAGCGCGCAAACATGCGCTCGATCTGCTCGCCGACCGTCGCGTAGGCGATGCGCAGCTTGCCGTTGTCGTCGCTCTTGCGTCGCCGCGAGTTGCCGAACGGCCTGGCGTAGGCGTGGGCTACCGCCGATTGGTCATCGTCCTGTTGGCCGAGCAGTGAGCCGACGATATAGCCCGCGACGTTGAGCAGCAGCGTCCAGAAGGCCGTATTCGCGTACGGCGACCCCATATCGAGGCCGAATAGTGCTTCCGGTCGCAGGAACTCGATTGCCCACGGTCCGGAAATCAGCCATTGTGCATCGCCGAGGCCGCTGCGAATGGCCGCCGGCAAGAGCAGGGTGTAAGCCCAGGTCAACCAACCCAGCGCCAGTCCCCACCAGGCCCCGAGCTTGTTGGCGCGTGTCCAGTAGAGGCCGCCAATAGCCGCCGGAACGAACTGCAGCACCGCCGCGAACGAGATCAGGCCCATCTGGATCAGCAGGTAGCTGTTTGCCAGGCCTTCCTGAAAGCGGTAGGCGGCAATCAGCATTAGAAAGACGATCCCCCAGCGGATAGGCCGCAAGCCGCCGCGCAGGCGCTCGCCTATCAGGCCACGGTCGATCAGCGGCAGCACGACGTGGTTGGAGAACATGATGGCCATCGTCGTGCAGGCGACCATGATCATGCCCAGCGCCGCCGAAAATCCGCCGAGATAGGCGAGCAGGGTCAGGGCCGGGCCGCCGCGGTCGAAGGGCAAGCGAATGACCAGCCAGTCTGCCGCCGACAGAGGGTAGCCGAGGAGCAGCCCGCCGATGGCAATGGGCAGCACAAAGAGGGACATCAGCAGCAGGTAGAGCGGGAAAACCCACATCGCCGTCAGCAGATGACGTTCATCGTGATTGCCGACCACCATCACGTGAAACATCCGTGGCAGGAAGACGATCGCCGCCATCGACAGCACCAGGTAGGTCATCCAGGTGACATAGGTGCTGCCGGTCAGCGGCGCATCGACGAAGCGTTGGCGCAGTCCCGGGTCGGCGTTGAGGCGTGTCAGCAGGTCGGAAAAACCGTCGAACAGACCCCAGGTGACAAACGCGCCGACGGCGACAAAGGCCACCAGTTTGACCAGGGATTCCACGGCCAACACCGCCATCAGGCCATGTTGCCGTTCGCGAGTATCGACCCGGCGCAGGCCGAAGCCCGCGGTGAGAAGAGCGACCACGACGACGATCAGCTCGTCGGAAAAATGCCAGAACCCCCCGTGCTCGTGGTCATGCTCCAGGCCGGTGACGACAGTGAAGGTTTCGACCAGGGCGCGCAACTGCAGGCCGATGTACGGGAGCATGCCAAGCAGCAAAATCAAGGTGATGAAGGCGCCCATTGCCACTGAATGGCCATAGCGTTGCGTGATCAGATCCACGACGCTGGAAAAGCGGTAGCGTTGGCGCAGGTGGATCATCCGTCGTACCACTTGCCACGAACCCAGCATGACCAGGGTCGGACCGAGGTAAATGGTGGCGAAGAGCATGCCGCTGTTCGCCGCGCTCCCGACGCTGCCGAAATAGGTCCACGAGGTGCAGTAGACGGTCAGTGACAGGGCGTAGATCAAGCCCTGGCCCGGCGCCTGGTACCCGCCAGCGGCTCGGCGCTCGGCCCAGGCACCGGCAGCGAGAAGAAGCGCGACGTAGGCCAGTATCGCGGTCAGCAGCCAGAGCGGCGAAAAGCCTCCGCCATGGCTGTTCATTGGCAGTCCGAGAACTGGTCGTCACTGCTCGTCGGCGGCGAGCGGTGGCGCAGGCTTCGTGAAACGATAAACAGGAGGACGATCAGCCCGCCCCAGATCATGAAGATATAAAGGAAGAGCGTGATCGTGCCGCGTCCGCCGGCAATCTGGATCAATGGCCAGCCGACGAGAAAGGCGGCGAACCAGGTCAGCGCGACCTGCAGTAGGGGATCGGCCAGCGGATGCACCGTCCGGGTGGTCGCGGCTTCTGCCTTTTTGGTCATTCCGGCAGGGTCAGGGTGACGGTCGTTCCGATCCCCGGAATGCTATCGAAGTTGATGTCGCCGCCATGGGCGCGCACGATGTCACGGGCCACCGTCAGTCCCAGGCCGCTTCCCTTGCCGACCGCGCGGGTGGTGTAGAAAGGATCGAAGACTCGTGCCAAGGCACTTGCTTCGATGCCGACGCCGTTGTCGCATACCTCGATGATCGCCTGCTGGCCGTCAAAGCTGCTGCGGACGCGCAGCTCGCCTTGCGTTCCCTTGCCGTCAATGGCCTGCGCAGCGTTGCTGAGCACTGCCAGAAAGGCTTGCGCAAGATGCCCAGGAAGGCACAACAGCGGTTTCAGCTCGCCCAGCTCGCAGATCAGCCTTGCGCCGGGCAGCAGCTTTTTCTCAGCCATCTTGCAGGCGGCGTCGAGCAGGATGTTGATATCCACGACATCCTCCTGCGGCTTGTCGACATTCGAGAAACCCTTGAGATCGTTGACGATGCGCGCGACCCGATCAATGCCGGCGATGCTGTCGCGTAGCAGGGCAGAAAAATCTTCGAGGGTGAACTCGGTGTCGGCACTGGCCAGAACGGCTTCGCCACCTGGCAGGTCCTTGACGGCGCTGGCCAGATCGCCCAGCGTGACGAGGTAGGTTTCGGCGGTGCTCAGGTTGCTGCGCACGAAAGCGATCGGGTTGTTGATCTCGTGCGCCACACCTGCGGCGAGCGCGCCAACCGAGGCCAGGCGCTCCGCCTGGTAAGACTGGCGTTGCTGCTCGTCGCTCAGCTTCACCAGTGCCGCGACGCGGGCATCGAATTCCTCGGCAAGAGCCGTGTATCGCGCTGTCAGTTCTGCCAGCGCGGCATCTGCCCGGGTTTCCTGCTGAGCGGGTGCTTGCTCGTCGGTGACCGGCGCGGCAGCGTCAAGAAGGCAATGTGCCTGCGCCTGCCACAGCTTGGCGATCACTTGCGCTGCGGCGGCGCACATCGTCGCTTCCGCCTTTGGCGCTAGTAGATAGCCGATCACCTGCCCGTCAATGGTCAGCGCGACCCTTGGCTGCGCGGCGAGGCCAGGGGTGCCGACGATCACCGTCCCGGCGGGATCCTGCAGCGCGATCGGAGACGCGAGCAGTACGCGTAGCGCCAGGCCAAGCTCCTCGACTTCTTTCGCCGGCCGCAACGCAAGCAAGGAAAGGCTCCGGTCAATGATGCTCACAGTTTCGTCCCCTGCATGGGCGTGTGGACGCTCCCTTCGCGCTGGCGAGGCGGACGTCTCAATCCTTGTTCAAGGCGTCCGGGTCGAGCATCACCGAACCGTCGGGGCCCCAGTGCACGCGGGTAATGCCCGGTTCGAGTGCTTCCAGGCGCTGGCGCTCGAAGTCCTCCGGGCTTAGCCGCCCTTGCTTCAGTCGCGCTTCGTCGGCGATGCTCTGGGTTTCGTTCTGCAACTCCTGCAAGGCCAGCGCTTGGGCGATGGTGGTCACCAGCTCGTAATCGTTCCATGGTTTGGCGATGAAGCGCAGGATGCCGGCTTCATTGATTGCGGCGATCAGCCCGTTGAGGTCGGCGTAGCCGGAGAGGATCAGGCGGGCCGCATTCGGCTGCAGCTCGCGGAACTCCTTGAGAAAGGCGACGCCGTCCATGCCCGGCATACGGTAATCGGAAAGGACCAGGTGGTAGGGCGTGCCGAAGGCGTTTTCCAGCGCCTCAGCGGGGTCTTCAAAGGTATCCACGGTCAGTGGGAAGATTTTGCCGCCAGCCGTACACGGCGTCATTGCCAGCAGCCGTCGCAGTGATTTGAGAATGTTCGCTTCGTCGTCTACGATCAGGATACGCGGCATGGCTAAGCTCCTCCTGGAAGCTAACGCTGCTTGGTATGGTTACGAATGTGCAGCACCAGAGGCAGGCTTTCCCGTCTGGCGTAGGCTTGGATTTCACGTACCAGGTTGGCGTCGAGCAGATAATCGGTGGCCAGCAGCAAGGTGCCGTCACGCGCCAGCAGGTCGCGGGCGAGGACCATGCCGACCCTGAGTTCGTCGACCGGAACCACGTTCTCCTGTCCCGGTTCGTCGTGCGGTTTGCCCAGAAGTTCGACCAGCGCGTCGATCACCTCTGGGCAATAGCGTTTGCCTCGCGATCTTACCAAGAGAGCCTTGGCGTCGTCGGCGCCGAAGCGCCTCTCGGACAGGGTGCCGATCTGCAAGCCGTCGTAGTCGTTGGCGACTGCCAGAATGCGCCCGCCAAGCGGTATGCCGAGTCCCTGCAAGCCATCGGGAAAGCCTTGCCCATCGAAACGCTCGTGATGGACGCGAATCAGGTCGGCCGCTCCTTTCAGGTCGGCGAGCGGCAGCAGGGCGCTGGCGCCAGCGACGCTGTGCTTGCGGTAGCGCGACAACTCCTCGGAGTTCAGCTTGGGGACCGGCTTGGCGAGCATGGCGTCAGAAAAACCGATCTTGCCGATGTCGTGGAGCAGGCCGGCAAGAAAGATATCCTGCTGCGTTTTTGCGTCCATGCCCAACTGCATGGCCAGTTTGCGCGACAGGTCGGCGACGCGGCGGGCGTGGCCACCGGCTGAGCCCTCGCGTAGCTCGATCAGCGTCGAGAAGATCTTGATGGAGACCAGAAAACTCTGCTTGAGCGTGTCGTTGGCGAGATTGAGGAAGCCATTGACCTGCTCCAACTCGGCGGTGCGTTCCTGAACCCGCGCCTCAAGGCCACTGTTCAACATCTTGAGTTCTTCGTTCTGGCTCTGCGTCAGGGCCAGCAAACGCGTGTTTTCACTCTGCAGCCGCTGGCTTTGTAGGGCATCGCGGACCATCAGCACGATATCGTTGTCGTCCCAGGGCTTGGAAACGTAGCGGTAGATCTCGCCCTTGTTGATCGCATTGACGGTTGAGGCGATGTCCGCGTAGCCCGTCAGCAAAATGCGGATCGCGCGCGGCCAACCGGCGCGAACCTTCTCCAGAAAAGCGGCGCCGTCCATTTCCGGCATGCGCATATCGGAGATGACCAGGTCGACGTCTTCCTCGGCCAGCAGTGCCAGCCCGCCGGCACCGCTCTCGGAGGTCAGGATGCGATAGCCGCAGGGGCGGAACAGGCGCCGCAAGGCGCTGAGAATCGACGGTTCGTCATCGACCAGGAGCAGCGTCGGCGGGGTGGTGGGCGAAGTCTGTTCGGTCATTGTCGCGCTTGAACAACTGGGTATTGAGCCGCAGGTCCGCTGGTCGAAGAAGCTCGTAGCGAACCGCACGGCGATACGGCCCCGCTCTGGCAGGCGCTCGTCCCATTTTATTCCTCAGCGCGCTACTCTACTTCATTCCGGGCGCGCTGGAGTGCGCCATAGCGGTCTTTATGCAGATTTGGCGACGACCGCGTCGCCTGGAGGGAAGTGCAAGAGGATTTAGTCCACACCGCTGGTCGCTTTTCCAGGGGCATAGCTTGTCGACATTCTTCGGATGGTGAAAGTCACGCGTCTTCTACCGCAGTGGGGACAAGCTAGCCTCGTGAGTCGCACATGCGATTTCTTTTCTGTCAGCGTGAGTCGACAATAGTTTTCTCAGTCGGGGTTCGAGGGAGTATCGTCCGTTTCATCGAAGTGAGAGCGTACTTGACATGGAAGAACCAGTGTTCGTCGAACCGGCACGGCTTGCCATAGGCATGTTCGTGGTCCTGGACCTGTCGTGGCTTGAGCATCCCTTCAGTTTCAACAGCTTCGTCATTCGAAGTGAGGATGAGCTGGCCACCCTGCGTGCTCTGGGCCTCGAAAAAATCAGGATCGATCCCTCGCGCGGCACGGGGATCACGGTGCCAGCTGCAGTCGAGAAGCCGCCAGCGCTGCTTGCCGCCGTACCCGAAGCGGCACCTGAGGCAGCGCCCGCGGCGGTGACGCGAAGCGACCAGGAGTTGCGTATCGAGCACAACCGGGTCTTGCGTTCGAGTATTGCCAATGCCGAAAAACAAGCCGCGATTGCCGTCCGTAGCGTTCGTCAAAGCACCCGACAGTTTCTTGTCGAGCCCGGGCAGGCGATCGAACAGGCCAATGCGCTGATTACCGGAATTGCGGAATCGCTGCTTGGTAACAGCGAGGTGATGGTTCATCTGCTCGGCGACAAGGGTAGCGACGACGAAGTCTACCATCACTCACTCAACGTGGCGGTCCTGGCGCTGATTCTCGGCAAAGCCATGGAACTGGACAGCGAGGCCTTGCAGAGCGTCGGTGTGGCTGCCGTCTTTCACGATGTCGGGATGGCGGAGTTGCCCTCCCGGGTCCGTCTGCAGAGCGAGAACTTGACACAGGCGGAAGAGGCACTGCTGCGCAAGCACTGTGAACTGGGCGCCGGGATGGCGCTGCACAGCGGTTTGTCAAAGGCCGTCGCCTGCGCCATTTTGCAGCATCACGAACATCTGGACGGCTCGGGTTACCCCAATCGCCTGTCGGGCGAGCAGATCGGCCGGGCGGCGCGCATCATTGCCATCGTCAATCACTATGATCACCTGTGTAATCCGGCGAAAGCCGCCGCGGTCACTCCGTATGAGGCCTTGTCGACGATGTTTGCCAGAAACCGGAGTTGGTTCGATGCGGCAATGCTCACGAAACTGGTGCATGTGCTCGGTGTCTATCCGCCGGGGAGTATCGTGCAGCTTTCCAGCGGCGATACGGCAATGGTAATATCGGTCAACTCGGCGCGGCCCTTGCGGCCCATGCTGCTGGTTTACGACGCGCTGATCCCGAAGGCCGAGGCGATCATTCTCGATCTTGAGCAGGCGCCGCAGATCAGCATCAGCAAGGCGCTTCGGGCCGGCAGCCTGCCACCCCCGGTAAACGAGTACCTGAGCCCAAGAAAACGGGTGGCGTACTTTTTCGGCGACGGTGCGTGCGCAGACTCGGACAAAGAGTCATGAGTGGTCGCCATGGCGCCCAGATCATGGCTCCCTTAGCGAGCCTCTGGCGGCGAGACCGCAAAGCAGAAAATATGGCCGATCACTTCGTCATCACGCAACTGCGGGTGGGCGTGCCAGCGGCAGCATCCGCCGCTTGCGAGCTCGAATGAGCCGCTGAGGCGCGCTTGCGGAGCAAGGAAATGGGCGAACAGCGCTGCCGTCGTTGCCGCGGGCGTTGTTGTCTGCGCCCCAATCCAGCGCAGGATCGCCTCGCCGCCGGTGGCTGAGAGCAGCTCTTCGGGCAGTGACCAGATGTCTTTCAGCCGGCGATTGATGCGTGCCAGCCGGTGCCCGGCATCGAGGACCAGCAAACCCTCCGCGCTGGCTTCCAGTACCGACGCCATTTCGGCAGTCAGCCTTTCCAGTGACGACTCGATGGTTCTTTCGTGGCGCAGGTCATGGGCCAGTACGAGGACGTAGGGGTGCTGCCCATCGCCGGCATCGGCGGTCGACTTGCGCACCGGCACCAGGCTGCCGTCGCGACGCTGGTATTCGGTTTCAACCGCATGCAGCGACCGGAAAGGGTTGCTTGAAATCTCGTCCCAGTAGCATTGGTCGACTGGCAGAATCTCGATCTCACCGATCGCCTTGCCGGCCAACTGCGTCGCCTCGCAAGCATCATAGCCGAGCAGGGTGCTCGCTGCGGAGTTGGCGGTGACGAGCACTCGCCGGCGCGCATCGACGAGCAGCAAGGCGTCCGGAATGGCGTCGATGATGGCTCGGTTCAGCGCCGATACGCGGGCGTTTTCGCTCTTGAGTTCATAGTGTTCGAAGGCGTCGGCAAGCTGTTCGCGGAGAAGCTCATCATCCCAGGGCTTGGTCAGGAACTTATAGATAGCGCCCCGGTTGATGGCTTCGGTGATCGAGTTCAGCTCGGTGTAACCGGAAAGGACGATGCGGATCGTGTCCGGATACATCTCTTTGACCCTGCTCAGGAACTGCGAGCCGGTCATGACCGGCATGCGTTGGTCGGTGACGATTACCCCGACCGGTTCCCGTTCCAGAATCGCCAGCCCTTCCTCGCCGCTCAAGGCGACATGGATGACATAGCCGTCGCGGCGCAGCATCCGCCGCAGGGAGCGCAAGATACTTTCCTCATCATCGACCAGCAACAAGTGGCGGACGGGTTTGGACAGCTCGTCGAAACTCAGGTCCATTGTGCGCTCGCTATCGATTGTCGGAAACGGCAGATTTAACGGTCATGACCGTCCGCTTGCCGCGGCGGCGTGCTCTAGCGGCTCGGCAAGCAGGCAGGTATCGGTCATGCTCTGGGCGTGGTGGTGGCGCGTAGTGGCAATGGAGTAGGCTCCGATTCTAACGACAAGCGGTCTTTCGATTGGGAAATTATTCGCTGCTCGTCGGAAAAGACGGCGCTGGCCGCGGCCGCCGTTCGCTGCCAGGTCGCGAGTGCGCATACCCCGCTTCGACCGCCAGCAGCACCTGTTTCCGATCGCCGCCCCAGCGATAGCTGCCGATGTCGCCATTCTCGCGAATCACGCGATGGCAGGGAATCAGCACTGCGATACGGTTGCGCGCCAGGGCCGAGCCGACCGCGCGCTGCGCGCGCGGATGGTCGATGCGCTTCGCCAGTTCGCCGTACGAGATTACCCCGCCAGGCGCAATGGCGAGCAGTGCCTGCCACACCTTGATCTGAAAATTCGTCCCACGGAGCAGGATGTGCAGCGGTTGTCGATGGCCGGCCAGTGGGAAAGCGCGTTCGATGCTCGTAGCCAGCGCCGAATCGTCGCGGAGCAGTCGTGCGTGCTGCCAGTCGTCCTGCAGTTGCCGCATGGCGGCGGCGTCGGCCGCGTCGTCGTAGGTGTTGTCGTCGGCGTTGTCGCGCGAGTTCACGAACTGCAGATGGCAAAGGCCGCGGGCGGTGGTGCCGGCAATGACCCGCCCGAAGGGGGTCGGTCCGAAGCCGTAGGTGATTAGCAGGCCTTCGCCCAGGGAGCGCACCTCGCCCGGTGTCGCCGCGTCGCAGGTGATCATCAGGTCGTGCAGGCGGCCGGGTCCGGAGAGCCCGGCAGCGTGCGCTGCGGAGAGCACATCGTACTCGCCCCGCAACAGTGATCTGGCGTGTTCGGTCGTCAGGTATTGCAGAAAGCGCTTCGGCGAAATGCCGGCCCAGACGCTGAACAGGCGCTGCAGATGGAAATGGCTCATGCCGACATGCGCGGCGACTTCCTGCAGGCTGGGCTGACCGGGGCCGCGCTGTTTGATGAAGCGAATTGCCCGGGCGATCGTTTCATAAGCGCGGCAGCGGACAGCGAGATCGTTCATGCGGTTCGCGCGCGCAGTCGGAGCAGGCCGGCAGTCAGCGCGATGCCGGTCAGGATCAGTGCGCCGCCAAGCAGGGTGTGCCAGCCAACGGCCTCTCCGAGGAATAGGGCCCCCCAGAGGACGCCGAAGACCGGGATCAGAAAAGTCACCGAAAGCGCGCGCGTCGGGCCGACGTCGTCGATCAGGCGAAAGTAGAGCAGGTAGGCGCCGCCGGTGCAGACGATCGCCAGCAGCGAAGCTGCGGTCCAGTCGCCGACATCGGGCGTAGACCGGACCGGGGCCAGAAGGAACAGCGGCAGCAGTACCAGGGTGGCCATCCACATGCTGCCGTGCGCATTGCCGAAGGGCGTTGCCACGCCGGGGTGGGCCTTGGTGTAGATGCTCGCCAGGCTGTAGGAGAGCGGCGCGAGCAGCCCGGCGGCGACCGCCGGCCACTCGGCGCTATCAGCCAGCACGAGGTTCTGGCCGACGAGCACAGTGACTCCGGCTAGGCCGCAGCCGAGGCCGAGGGCGGCGCTGCCGGTCAGCGGCAGGCCCAGCCAGAGCGCGCCGATCGCCGCTCCGAAGAGCGGTGAGGTGGCGTTGAGAATCGCCAGCAGCGAGGCCGGCAGCGATTGCGCCGCATAGGCAAAAAGCAGGAAGGGGAGGGCCGAGTTGAGGACTCCAATGCTCAGATAGTGCTGCCACTGGCGGCGCATTGCCAGCGGCTGTTTCAGGACGCGGGCCACCAGCCAGAGGAATGCCGCGGCAATGCCGACGCGAAACATGATCAGCGCGACCGGTCCGAACGCCGGGACGCTGACGCGCATGAACAGGAACGAGGCGCCCCAGATGGCAGCGAGGAAGAACAGTCGGGTGATGCTGGCAGCGTCCATGCAGGGCTTTCGGAACGAGGGGTGCGTCGATTGTCGTCTTGGCGGTGGCCATTGACCACCCGATTCTTGCGCTTTTTGGCGGCTCTTCGCCCTGGCTATCTGCCGCCCTTGCTGCCTCCCTTGTCCCAGCCATAGCGAACGCTGCGCTGCCAGCGAGTGTCTGCCTGGCGCAGGGCATTCCTGGGCGGCGCGGGCGCGTGCCGCGCCGGTGTTTTCGCAGTAGGCGCCGGCCGTGCTTTGATGGGACGGGCAGGCTTGTCAGTCATTGGGCAGGGGCGGGCAGGGGCCGAGGGCTCGGAACGGCGCTGGCCGCTATGGTAGACTTTGCGCCCATTCTAACGCTCAAGAGAACGCCATGTCCGGGAACACCATTGGCACGCTGTTCACCGTGACTTCGTTCGGTGAGTCACACGGTCCGGCAATTGGCTGCGTGGTCGATGGCTGCCCGCCCGGACTGGCCATTTCGGAAGCCGACATCCAGGGCCAACTCGACCGTCGTCGACCCGGGACATCTCGCCATGTGACGCAGCGTCGCGAGCCCGATCAGGTCGAGATTCTCTCCGGGGTTTTCGAGGGCCACACGACCGGAACGCCGATTGGCCTGCTGATCCGCAATCAGGATCAGCGCAGCAAGGACTACGGCAATATTGCCGAGAGCTTCCGTCCGGGACACGCGGACTACGTCTACACGCAGAAGTACGGCTTTCGCGATCATCGCGGCGGCGGTCGCTCGTCGGCACGCGAGACGGCGGTGCGCGTCGCCGCCGGGGCAATCGCCCGCAAATGGTTGAGCGAGCGTTACGGGGTCACGATCAGCGGTTGGATGAGTCAGCTTGGGCCCATCGAGATCCCCTTTCTGGACGCCGCCGCGATTCCCGGTAATCCCTTCTTCGCGCCGAACGCGGCGCTTGTTCCGGAGCTGGAGGATTACATGGATCGATTGCGCAAGGCGGGCGATTCGGTCGGCGCGAAGATCACCGTCGCTGCCAGCGGCGTGCCGCCAGGTTGGGGAGAACCGGTCTACGACCGCCTCGATGCCGAGATCGCCTACGCGATGATGAGCATCAACGCGGTCAAGGGGGTCGAGATCGGCGCCGGATTTGCCAGCGTGGCCCAGCACGGCAGCGAGCATGGCGACGAAATGACGCCGCAAGGCTTTCTCGGCAACCATGCCGGTGGCGTGCTGGGCGGGATTTCCACCGGCCAGGACATTGTCGTCAGCGTGGCGATCAAACCGACTTCGAGCATCCGTTTGCCACGACGTTCGGTAGACCGTTCCGGCAATGCGGTCATGGTTGAAACCCATGGTCGTCACGATCCATGCGTCGGCATTCGCGCAACGCCGATTGCCGAAGCCATGCTGGCGCTGGTGTTGATTGATCACGCGCTGCGCCATCGCGCCCAGTGTGGCGATGTGCACTGTGCCACGCCGCGTATTCCTGGCGCTGCCAGTGCTGGCGGGGCGGCGTGACGGCTGCCGGTCGCTCTGGTTATAATCGCATGGTCTGGTCGCGCATCGGGCCGACCGGGATCAGCGAGAGGCTAAGATCATGCTAATTGAGCACCACGACCTGCACCACGAGTTCCCCGAATATCTGGATTCGATTCACGCCCTGAAAGCTTCGAGCGAGCCGTTTGGCGAGATGTATGACGAATACCATCAGCTGACGCGCGAGGTCGAGCGTCTCGAAGAAGAGGATTTGCCGGTCGACGATTTCACCATCGAAACCATGAAGAAGCAACGGGTGTTGCTCAAGGATCAGATGTACCGGATGCTGGTGGCCTTCAAGAACCGCGATTGACTGGCTGAGCAGCAGAGCAAGCAAGCGAGTCCGAGAGTCGCCGGGTGCCTGCGCTCCATCCGGTAGAATTGCCGGATGCATGCTCTGCCCTACTGGCGTCTTTCCGGCTACTACTTTTTCTATTTCGCCTTCATCGGCGCCTTCTCTCCGTATTTCGGGCTCTACCTTCAGTCGATGTCGTTTTCGGCCTGGGACATCGGTCTTCTGATGTCCCAGATGCAGTTGATGCGCCTGTTTGCGCCCTATCTGTGGGGCGCCCTGGCCGACCGCATCGGGCAGCGAGTGGCCATCGTCCGCCTCGCCGGCGTCCTCAGCCTGATCGGTTTCTCGAGCTTTTTTGTCGTGCGCAGCTTCGAGGCCATGCTGCTGGCCATGGCGCTGCTGGCTTTTTTCTGGAGCGCCGCGCTGCCGCTGGTCGAGACGCTGACCTTCGATCATCTGCGCGAGCAGCCGGCGCGTTACAGTCGCATCCGGCTGTGGGGTTCGATCGGGTTCATCGTCGCGGTGATGGGCACCGGCGCCCTGCTCGACCGGCTGCCGCTGTCGGCGCTGTTGTGGGTGATCGCGGCGACACTGGCCGGGATTCTGATTTATGCGTTGGCGGTTCCCGAGGCGCCGTCGCACGGGGCGAGCGATGCGCAGCGGCCGGTTGCTGAAATCCTTCGCCAGCGGCGCGTCATGGCGCTCTTTGCCGCCTGTGTCGCCATGTCGGCGGCGCACGGCGCACTCTACGTCTTCTACTCGATTCACCTCGCCGAGCATCACTACAGTACCTTCCTTGTCGGCTGCCTGTGGTCGCTCGGTGTTGTTGCCGAGATCGTGGTCTTCTTCTTCATGGTCGGCTTGCTGCGTCGCTTTGGACTACGGACCATCCTGCTGCTCAGTTTTGCGGCCGCGATCGCGCGCTTTCTGATGATTGGCTGGGGCGTCGATAATCTGCCGCTGATCGTCGTCGCGCAGCTGCTGCATGGCCTGACTTTCGGTGCTTACCATGCAGCGGCGATCGCCGCCGTCAATCGCTGGTTTCCGGGTCGCTGTCAGGCGCGTGGCCAGGCCTTGTATTCAAGCCTGTCATTTGGCGCTGGAGGCCTGCTTGGCAGTCTGCTCAGCGGTTGGAGCTGGGACGCCTGGGGTGCGGCGTCCACTTACACCATGAGCTCGGCGTTTGCGCTGCTCGGTCTGTTCTTCGTCGCCGTCGGTATAAAGCGCAGCGATTTCGACAATCCTGGCGGCGGCCAGCCGGCGCCGCTTGCGGCGCTGATACATGTTTCTGGAGGTAAATGATGGGTATAGGTTCTTGGTCTTCCTGCTGGCTGCTGTTGCTCGCTGGCCTTATCGCCACCGGCTGCGCGACGACCCGGACGACCAGTGCGGGCCGGGTCGGTGTCGACCGTGAGCAGACGATGCTGGTTTCGTCGGCCGAAGTCGATCGCTCGGCCGCCAAGGCCTACCAGGAGGCAATGCAGGCGGCGCAGAGCAAGAAGCTGCTCAATCGCGATGCGCAGCAGACCGAACGGGTGCGGGCGATCGCCAAGCGGCTGATCCCGGTGACCGCGGCGTTTCGCGCCGATGCGCCGGGCTGGAAATGGGAAGTCAATGTCGTCAGCTCCAAGGAGCTCAACGCCTGGTGCATGCCCGGCGGCAAGATCGCGGTGTACACCGGCTTGATCGAGCAGCTGCAGATTACCGACGACGAACTGGCCGGGGTGATGGGCCATGAGATTGCGCATGCGCTACGTGAGCATGGGCGCGAGAAGGTTGGCCAGGCGACCGGCGTGAATGTTGCCGCCGCGCTTGGCGGGGCCTTGATCGGCGCCTATTTCGGCGTCGACGCCGGCCTCGGGCAGAGCGTTATCGGCAGTGTCGGCGACCTGGCCTTCATGCGCCCCAATTCGCGCGCGTTCGAGCAGGAGGCGGACCGTATCGGCGTCGAACTCGCGGCGCGCGCCGGCTACGATCCGAGTGCGGCGATCACCCTGTGGGAGAAAATGGGTCGCGTCGCGGGCGGACAGCCGCCGCAGTGGCTGTCGACCCACCCCTCGCACGAGTCACGCATCGCCGATCTGCGCGTCTATGCGCAGCGGGTGCAGCCGCTGTACCTGGCGGCGCGCCAGGCGCGCTGAGCGTAGGGAGCGGCGCGTGGCAAGCCGCTGCAGCAGCTGCGGGTCATGATTTCTGTCGATGTCTCGCTGAGCAGGTGCTGGATCAGCAGCTGCTGCCGTCTGCTACGCGCGAAAACCCGAAACCGCCGCCGTGACCCGGCCGGATGCAGATGGTCATGCCCAGCGAGCGGGCGGAGCGGGCGATGTCCGCCGGGAAGGCGGCGAAGGGGATGGCGCGTTCGACCACCGACTTGATGAAGGCAATCTCTTCCTGCTGGTCGCCGGCGTTGAGCACCTTGAAGGTCTTCAGGCTGCCGTCGGGATTGATGCGGAAGTGGACGGCGGCCAGATGCATGCCCTTGCTTCGGGGATCGTTGCGTACGAAGGCGGCGCTGCGGTTGAGTCGTTTGATGACCCCGTCGACGTAGAAGTCGAGGCTGAACGGCGGCGGTGGCGGGGTGTTGGGCAGGCGCTCGAGCACCGCTGTGCCCTGTTCGTCGTTTCGCGCCTGCTGCCGGCCCTGGCCGCGGGCCATGGCCAGCGAGCGCTGCGCCAGCTCGGGCCTGGCTGCCGGCCTGGCCTCCGCTTCCAGATCGTCGAGAAAATGCTGCATATCGTTTTTCTCGCCCTTGAACCATTGCGAGGAGTCGGGTAGCGCTGCTGTCGTCGACTCTGGGACGGCGATTATCCGCGCTTGTGGCCGTGGCTGGCTGGGTTTGACGACCGTTTCCCTGGCGGGCGCCTTGACGACCGGTTTCGCTGGCAGCTTGGCTTTCGCCTGGGCGCGTTGCGCAGGGCGCGGCTGTGCAGGCGCAGTCGACGGAGCGGCGGCGGGCCGTGGCGTCG
>ERZ761603.738-NODE-738-length-26329-cov-10.024511_pt1 | contig 26329 bp, 25 predicted proteins | sample MGYA00511879_ERZ761603 | MGnify/ENA primary metagenome ERZ761603 (study PRJEB28899, sample SAMN02850040) | bioreactor sludge metagenome | biome: EBPR Sludge; feature: EBPR Bioreactor; material: flocular biomat | place: Australia: Thorneside Wastwater Treatment... | reverse complement strand
ATACCGGCCTGTCACGCCGGGGGTCGCGGGTTCGAGCCCCGTCCGCTCCGCCAATACCTAGGGATGTCATTTAGACATCCTTTTTTATGGGTATTCGTTGCGTAATTTTCATGTGCTGCTGTTTTTTCCCGATTTTCTTCCAGTGATCTGACCTGAAACTGGGTACCACTATGCTGTTACAGAAAATCCGCGATCACGCCCAAGGCTGGTTCGCCTATATAATTATCGGCTTGTTAACCATCCCGTTCGCGGTATGGGGCATTAATTATTATTTCGAAGGCGGCGGGCCACTGGACGCTGCTGTCGTCGGCGACAGTAAAATTTCCTTGCAGGAATACCAGCGCACCTACCAGCAGCAACGGCAGCGTTTACAGGGCATGTTGGGCGATAACCTGGACCCAACGCTGCTGGAAGGGCCGCGCCTAAAACAGGATGTGTTGCGGCAGCTGATTGATGAGCGGGTGCTCAACCAGTTGACCCGCAATCAACGTCTGCGTGTTAGTGACCAGCAATTACGTGATGCCCTGTTGGCATTGCCGGTTTTCCAGCAAAATGGTGGTTTTAACAAGGAACTATATGAACGGTTGCTACGCAATCAAGGATATACCATTGCAACTTTCGAAGAAGGCCTGCGGCTGTCATTAGCCACTGAACAGTTGCGCGATGGAGTGGTGGCATCGGCTCTAACCACACCAGTGGAGCTTGAGAAAATCATCGCCCTGCTCAAACAGCAGCGGAAAATCCAGTATCTGATGATGACGTTACCCCAATATGCCGCCAAGGCTGTTGTGGAGGAAAGCGCAATCCAGGATTACTTTGAGAAGCACCAAGATCGTTTTGTTCACCCTGAACAGGTACAGGTACAATTTCTCGAACTGAAACTGCCGGATATCGCTGAGCAGATTACCGTTAGCGAAGACGAATTGAAAACAGTCTACAACGCGCAGATGGACCGGTATGGCCGTCCCGAGGAGCGCGCAGCCTCCCATATCCTGATCAAACTATCGCCGGATGCGACTCAGGAAGAAGTGAATCAGGCTGAAGCCCAAGCACAGCAGATTGCTAATGAGATTCACTCCGGTAGCAAGAGCTTTGATCAGGCACTGGAAGAAGTCAAAGCGAATACCTCAGGCAAGCTGGAAGGCGGCGATCTAGGGGTTATCAGCAAGGGCTTGCTCGACAGCCCAGCGTTTGAGAATGCCTTGTACGCGCTAGAGAAAGCCGGTGACGTAAGTCAACCAGTACGCATGCCATCTGGATTTCATGTGATCCGGCTGGATCAGATCGCTCCAGCCCAAATCAAACCGTTTGAAGAAGTACATGAGAGCATTGCCAAAGAGCTGCGCCAGCAACAGGCTGAGAATCGCTTTTACGAGATTACCCAGACGCTGGCGAATCTAAGCTATGAGCATCCCGACAGTTTAGAACCGGCGGCGAAGGCGCTGGATGTGCCAATTCAGGACAGTGACTGGTTTGATCGTCAAGGGGGAGAGGGGATTGCCAAACAGCCCAAAGTGATCGACAGCGCCTTCAGCGAAGATGTTCTCAAACGCGGTATCAACAGCGAACCGCTCGAACTGGAGCCAGGCCATGTGGTGGTGCTGCGAGTCAAGGAGCATAAAGAAGCCACGCCACGCACGCTGGAGGAATCCCGTGAGGAAATTGTCAAAATATTGCGTGAACAGCAGGCTCGGGAAGCCTTGGCCAAAGATATCGAAATCTTGAAAAAACGAGCAGCCCAAGGCGAACACTTACAAACCCTAGCCCGGGAATTTAGCGGGGAGTTTCAGGATATCGGTCTGGTCAGCCGAGATGCATCATCGGTGGACAATACCGTGCTCGCTACCGCATTCCGCCTGCCACAGCCGGAAATCGGCCAAGTAGCGCTGGGTTCGGTAGCTCTAGCCAATGGTGATTGGGCAGTACTGGAAGTGTTGCAGGTGACGCCAGGCCAACCAGATACGGTGCCCGAGGACGAACGGAAGGCATTGGCTCAGCAATTAGCCCATCGAACCGGTTCCGAGCAGTTTGATGGATTGTTGAACAGCGTTCGAGCGAAGACCAAAGTTGTGACCTATAACGATCGATTATAGATTGCAACCTCCCTCTCCCCTTATATCTTTATTATGACGAGGAGAGGGTCTATCCCCTGCTGGAAACGGTATAGGGGTGAACACCGTACACTGTACAGGAAAACTGAAAACCTTATTCCATTGCCCCCAAAGCGACCGTGTTAAAACCGCCATCCACGTAGATGATTTCACCGGTGATACCGGAAGCCAAATCGGAACACAGAAAAGCTGCCGTATTGCCAACTTCTTCGATGGTCACGCACTTGCGCAGTGGAGCAACATGCTCAAAAGTCTCCAGCATCTTGCGGAAGTTCTTGATACCGGATGCGGCCAGTGTGCGGATGGGACCGGCGGAGATGGCGTTAACCCGCATGCCTTCCGGCCCCAACGTTTGTGCCAAATACCGCACATTGGCGTCCAAGCTCGCTTTGGCTAGACCCATGACGTTGTAATTCGGCACGGCCCGCACTCCGCCCAGATAGGTCATGGTGATGAGCGCCCCGTGCCGGCCTTGCATCAGCGGCCGGGCTGCCTTGGCTAGCGCCGCGAAGCTATAGGAACTGATATCGTGGGCGACACGGAAATTCTCCCGGCTGATCCCGTCCAGAAAATCGCCTTCCAGCGCCTCGCGCGGTGCATAGGCGATGGAATGAACGAGAATATCCAATCCATCCCAATGCTGTTTGAGCATTTCGAACAAACCATCGATATCGCCGTCATGCTCCACATCACAAGGCAGCGTGATTGAACTGCCTAACTCGGCGGCCATTTTTTCGGCTCGCGGCTGCAATTTGTCGTTCTGATACGTCAAGGCGAGTTCGGCGCCCTCCCGATGCATGGCCTGGGCGATGCCCCAAGCGATAGAGCGGTTGCTGGCGACCCCCAGAATCAGGGCGCGTTTGCCGGCGAGAAAGCCCATAATGAACTCCTGTGGTATTTTGCTATCGTCTAAATTCGTTGAACTGGCAAACTGTAAAGGATAGACATGAATCGCGCAAAATTCTGTTTTCCTGGCTGGCTAGCAGCCAGTCTGCTGATCATTAGCGGCTTGCTGCCAGCGACGGTTGCATTTGCAGATCCGATGCATGGCATCGCGCTGCACGGCCAGCCGAAATACGGTCCGGATTTCTCGCATTTTGACTACGTCAATCCCAACGCGCCCAAGGGTGGCGAGGCACGGTTCTCGGCGATTGGCAGCTTCGATACGTTCAACCCATTCAATATCAAAGGTGAATCTGCTGCTGGCATCAGCCAGTTGTTTGAGAGCTTGATGACCAGCAGTGCCGATGAGCCGTTCAGCGAATATGGACTGATCGCTGAGAGCGTGGAAATCCCCGATGATCGCAGTTCAGTCACGTTTACTATTCGCCCGCAGGCGAAATTTAACGATGGCAGCCCAGTCACTGCCGATGATGTGCTGTTTTCTTTCGAGACGTTAAAGAGCAAGGGTAGTCCGTTCTTCCGCTTCTACTACGCTAACATCGCCAAAGCGGAGAAACTGGGCAAGTGGCAAGTGAAATTCACGTTCACTCCCGGCAAAAATCGGGAATTGCCATTGATCATGGGCCAGATGCCTGTATTGTCAAAAAAATACTGGGAAAACCGTGAGTTTGAAGCCACAACACTGGACATACCCGTTGGTAGCGGTCCTTATCGGATCGAGCGCTTTGAACCGGGGCGGTTCATCGTCTATGTTCGCGATGAAAATTACTGGGGCAAGGATTTGCCGGTGAACCGAGGACAATACAACATCGGCCGGTTGCGCTATGACTACTATCGCGATGTCACCGTAGCATTAGAGGCATTCAAAGCCGGTGCTTACGACCTGCGAGTGGAGAATGTCGCCAAGCAATGGGCCACCGGCTATGACTTTCCAGCGTTGCACGAAGGGCGAGTGAAGAAGGAGACGTTCCAGAACCAACTGCCATCCGGAATGCAGGGATTTGTTTACAACCTGCGCCGGCCGTTGTTCCAGAATCCTAAAGTCCGCGAAGCGCTGGCTTATGCCTTCGATTTCGAGTGGAGCAACCGCAACCTATTCTTTGATCAGTATAAACGGACCCGCAGCTATTTCGACAATTCCGATCTAGCCGCACATGGGTTGCCTTCCCCCGAGGAGCTGACACTGCTGGAGCCATTGCGTACGAAACTGCCTTCAGAAGTATTCACCGCCGAGTATCAGCCACCGGCTGCCGCCGATGATGCCCAATTGCGCGCCAATCTACGCAAAGCGCTGGAGCTGTTGCAGGGGGCGGGCTGGACCTTTCGCGACCGCACGCTGGTCAATGCTAAAACGGGTGAACCGTTCCGGTTCGAGTTACTGATCGACCAGCCGACCTGGGAACGCATCGGCCTGCCGTTCGCCCGCAACCTGGAACGCTTGGGCATTGAGATGCGCGTGCGCAGCGTCGATTCAGCCCAGTATGAAAACCGGTTGCGCGATTTCGATTTCGACATGGTGGTCTATGTCTGGGGTCAATCATTATCCCCCGGCAATGAACAGCGAGAGTTCTGGAGTAGTGCCGCCGCTGATCAGCCGGGCAGCCGCAATCTGGCGGGTCTCAAGAATCCCGCAGTAGATACGCTGGTGGATCAAGTGATTGCTGCGCCGGATCGCGCCAGCCTGACCATCCGGGTGCGAGCCCTGGACCGGGCATTGCAATGGAATTATCTGGTGATTCCGCATTGGCATATCCCCTATACCCGGCTCGCTTTCTGGAACAAGTTTGGCTATCCAGCGGTAACGCCGCTGCAAGGGGTACAACTCAATGCCTGGTGGATTGATCCCGATAAAGCAGCGGCGCTTGCTAAACCAAAGAGTGACGGATCGTAGGTCCACTTATGTATGTCTATATCCTCCGCCGCCTGGCGCTCATTCCGCTAACCCTTCTAGGTATCATCGCCATCAATTTCGCCATCGTGCAGATTGCGCCTGGCGGGCCGGTAGAGCAATTGCTGGCGCAACTCAGAGATACCGCCGTGGCGGCGACCGCACGGATAGGTGGCGGGGAGAGCATGGAAACCAGAGGCGGCAATGCAGCAGCAGGGGGCAATGACAGCGCATATCGTGGCGCACAGGGACTGGATCCGGCGTTTATCGCTGAATTAAATCATCAGTTTGGGTTCGATCAACCTGCTTATGTACGTTTTGGACGGATGATCGGCGACTATCTGACCTTTGATCTTGGCAAGAGCTATTTCCGCGACCGGGCAGTTCTGGATTTGGTTTTGGATAAACTACCCGTCTCCATCTCGTTGGGTGTGTGGAGTACCTTGCTGATCTACGTAATCTCGATTCCGCTGGGCATCGCCAAGGCAGTGCGTGACGGTTCGCGTTTCGACGTGTTAAGCAGCGCGGCGGTGATCGTTGGTTATGCCATCCCTGCTTTCCTGTTCGCCATTTTGCTGATTATCCTGTTTGCTGGCGGACGCTATCTGGATTGGTTTCCATTGCGCGGGCTGGTCTCGGACCATTGGATAGATTTAAGCTGGCCGGCACGGATCGCCGATTATTTTTGGCATTTGACCTTGCCGGTGACTGCGATGGTCATCGGCGGTTTTGCTTCACTGACCATGCTGACCAAGAATGCCTTTCTGGATGAGATCAATAAACAGTATGTAGTAACCGCCCGCGCCAAGGGTCTCAGTGAGCAACGGGTGCTGTATGGACATGTCTTCCGCAATGCCATGTTGCTGGTCATCGCCGGTTTTCCAGCAACCCTAGTGAGTATGTTATTTACCGGCTCGTTGCTGATTGAGGTAATCTTTTCCCTTGATGGGCTGGGTTTGCTGGGTTTCGAGGCGGTGGTGAAACGTGATTATCCAGTCATGTTCGGGACGCTGTATATCTTCAGCTTGATTGGCTTATTGCTAAATTTGATGAGCGATTTGACCTATCATTTGGTCGATCCGCGCATCGACTTCGCAGCGCGCGTCTAGCTAAAATTTAATAAATAAAAATAAAATATCATTAGAATGATATAGTTATGACACATACAAGTGTCGTTATAGCACTACGGAATTTTACGAGGGCAATGAGTTCAGCGCGTCTGCCCGATAAAGAACTGAAGAGTCATGCTCCCGCAACCAAACAGTGTGCGGACAGTCTTTGAAGTAGTGCGATCCCATTGAAACTGAGTGCATACCTCTTTCCCCGATAGGGGAGGATTGGAGTGGGAGGTATGAACAAGTCCATTCCAACGGCTTCGACCAGGAGGTTGCCATCATGTATTTATGTATCTGCAAGTCGGTCTCTGATCAACAAATTCGAGAGGCTGTCGAACTGGGCGCCCGCACCATCGGTGATCTGAATATCCGCTTTGGAATTGGCGTCGAATGCGGTAAATGCACAGACAGCATCCGCGAGTTTCTCGAAAGACATCTGGCCACGCCATCACCAGCTTCTACGGCTAATAGCGCACCGCCGACCGTCATGGAAGCCGTTCCACTGCCACATAAATCTATCGAACCTGCTCCAGAGCGAGCTTGGTTCGCTATTGATTTATAAACACCCAGAAATACCCAGGGAGAGCGTTCTAAAATGAAAGGCGACGCCAAAGTCATCGAGTATCTGAACAAATCGCTCAAGAACGAACTGAGTGCGATCAATCAGTATTTTCTCCACGCTCGCATACTCGACAGTTGGGGTTTCGCGAAACTCGGCAAGCATGAATATGATGAATCCATCGACGAGATGAAGCATGCTGACCAATTGGTGAAGCGAATTCTAGATCTGGAGGGTCTGCCCAATCTTCAGGACCTTGGCAAGCTGTATGTTGGCGAGAATATCGAGGAGATTTTTCGTGGCGATCTTAAGCTGGAACACCAAGCCCACCCTCTGTACCGGGAAGCAATTGGTTATTGCGAAAGCTGCAGTGACTATGTCACCCGCGACTTGTTGACCGCCATCCTAGCTAGCGAGGAAGAACATATCCAATGGCTGGAAACCCAGTTGGGGCTAATCGGCCATTTAGGTTTACCCAACTACTTGCAAGCGCAGCTTTAGCAGTCCAGCCCTTGATCGTGAATAAACGCGGGCAGTTATAGTGAGATAAGCAGGGTACGCATTGCGTACCCTATGACTTTTCATCAGCTTGAGGATAAGGGTCCTTGCATAAGAAGTGCTCCACTCCGCCCAGGGATGGTTCCCTCCATGATCGTATGACGTGGCAAGGCATCCAGGGTCATCTCGCCAGCTAGCGCCCGTAATGCCCCAAGCCGATAGCCCTGCTTCCGCCAACCAGCCAACAGGCCGTCAAGAACCGGCAGGAATTTCAAACCTTCCAGCTCGGCGTGCAGAGTGAAGACATGACCAGCATCCGGTGCGGTCTGTGTCATCTCCAATAAGTGGTTAGCCACATTGCCCGGCATGATTCCATCGACGCCAATCAACTCATCCAATGTTGGCAACGTGGTGGGCAACTGAGGACAGGCAATGGTTTTGCCGTCCACCACCGGCAAGAATGGATGGGTTCCCCGGCTATCGGAGCACCAGGCAAACCCCAGCTCCCCGGTCAGCCACAATGCATGACGGTTCATTTGCCAGCCCGCTGCCCCATGTACGGCCGCTGCCACGCCAAAAATTTCCGTATAGCGCTCGACCGCCTTACGCATCTCGCCGATGGTCCATTTCCAGTCCGCGTCGGCGGCATGATCCTGCCAAAGGACGTGATCCCAACAATGGATGCCGGTCTCAAAACCAGCATCACGGACCGAGCGCATCACTTCGCCTGCTCGCCGACCGATATCCGGTCCTGGCAACAGCGTCCCATAGAGCAGCGTTTTCAGGCCGTAGTGTTCAAGCACCGAGGTGCGTTTCACCTTGCCAAGAAACCCCCGGCGAAACACTCGCCGGATCGCCCAACCGGTATGATCCGGGCCAAGACTAAACAGAAAGGTTGCATCGGTCTGGCGGCGCCGGAACAGATCCACCAATCGCGGTACTCCTTCCAGTGTCCCGCGCAAGGTATCAACATCCACTTTGAGAGCCAGCAAGGGCGCAGTCATCGCTCAATCAACCAGATAGCCCGCATCAGCCACATGGGTGCGATAAGCCTCGAAGATCTTTCGCAACGCCGCATCCATGGTTACCTTCGGCTGCCAATCCAAATCGGCACAGGTGTTGGCAATCTTCGGCACCCGTTGCTGCACATCCTGATAGCCTTGGCCATAGTAGTCATTCGCCGTGGTTTCAATCAGTTGTACTTTGACTGCCTTGTCACGGTACTCTGGATACTCCGCAGCTAACTCCAGCATCCGCACCGCCAATTCGCGTACCGACAAGTTATTGCACGGATTGCCAATATTATAGATCTGACCGCTGGCCACTCCCCCGGCATTGGCGATGATCTTGATCAGCGCGTCAATGCCGTCATCGATGTAAGTAAATGAACGTCGCTGCGTACCGCCATCGACCAGTTTAATCGGCTCGCCACGGGCGATTTGCCCCAGGAATTGCGTGATAACCCGGGAACTGCCTTCTTTAGGGGTGTTGATTGAATCGAGGCCGGACCCGATCCAATTAAAGGGGCGGAATAAAGTGAAATCCAATCCCTGCTCCATACCGTAGGCCCAGATCACCCGGTCCATCATCTGCTTGGCGCAGGCGTAGATCCAGCGAGGCTTATTGATTGGCCCATAGACCAGTGGCGATCGTTCAGGATCGAATTCGCCATCTGCACACATACCGTAAACCTCGGATGTCGATGGAAAAACCAACCTTTTTCGATACTTAACACAAGATCGCACAACTGGCAGGTTGGCTTCAAAGTCGAGTTCAAACACCCGCAGCGGCTCACGCACGTAAGTGGCTGGGGTCGCGATAGCCACCAACGGCAACGCCACATCGCATTTCTTAATATGGTATTCGATCCACTCACGATTGATGGTGATATCACCCTCAAAAAAGTGAAAGCGTGGATGATCGATCAGGTCGCGAACCCGGTCATCCTGCATATCCATGCCATGAATCTGCCAATCGGTAGTGGCGAGAATACGTTGGGACAGGTGATGACCAATGAAGCCGTTGACACCGAGGATGAGGATTCTTTTCACGAGAAAGGCCATTCCAAAAAGTTGAAGGAAAAAGAGCTTCCAGCTCGCTAAACTGGCTGAAAACGGGCCTCATCGCCGCCCAGCCGCCATGGGCCTGGACCGAGCCGGTCCGCCAATTGAGCAGGGAACACGGATTGACCCGCAATGTCCAATTCCAGAATTCGTAATGCTTCACCGCTTGCGCAATAGGCAATCAATTGTCCGCCGATTTCTACCAGGATAGGCTGTCTTCCTCCTTGCAAAGGAAGGCCAGGGCAGGAGGGTGGAGGGCGTACAACCCGCGTCCGCAAAATCTGTGCTGGTTGGCCTGCTATAGAGGTGAATGCCCCCGGATAAGGTGGCGCCACCGCCCGCACCAGGTCATGAATACGAGTCGCCGGCCCATTCCAATCAATACGCCCATCTTCTGGCTTACGGCCGGAAAAGTAACTACCCTGGCTAAGATTTTGTGCGATACGCGGAGCTGTGCCATTAACTAATGCGGGCAATACGCGATGCAAGGTTAATTCAGCAGCAAGCGTGACCTTGTCAAAGACCTCGCGGGCCATGTCATCGGGTAAAATCGGCACAGCCGTCTGCCCAACAATATCGCCAGCATCCGGCTTGGCGGTCATATAATGCAAGGTAGCTCCTGTCTCGGTTTCGCCGTGCAAAATTGCCCAGTTGACGGGAGCTCGACCACGATATTTCGGTAATAGTGAACCATGTAGATTGAATGCGCCGCGCCGCGCAATCGCCAGCAGCTCTGGAGACAGCATTCGCCGGTAGTAGAACGAGAACAGGAAGTCCGGGGCCAATTCCTTAATATATCGTACGATTTCTGGAATATTAGGATCTTCTGGAGTAAGAACTGGGATACCGTAATCAGCGGCTACAACGCCGACATTGCCGAACCAGATGTGCTCGCCCGGATTGTCCTCATGGGTGAGGACCAACGCTACATCGTGACCCTGAGCCAGCAACACCTTGAGGCAACGGACTCCAACATTGTGATAGGCAAAAACCACGGTGCGGGTCATGCGTTCCTTCCTTTATGATGAGTAGTACGCTTCATTCTCCAGAATTTTCCCTACCCAAGGAAATCCATCATGTCCCAACCGCAGGTCATTCAGGAAATCAACGATTATCTTAATCGCCATGTTCCGTTATTTCAGGCGATGCAAGCACGGTTAGATCACTGCAACGATACCGGTTTAAGTATCGTCGCGCCATTGGAACCCAATATCAATGATAAAGGGATTGCGTTTGGCGGCTCAATGGCGGCGCTCGCTGCATTGACAGGTTGGGCACTGACCCGGATCACCCTAAACGAACATGGCGAGACTTCGGAAATCGTCATTACTGATAGTACTCAGAAATTCTTGAGGCCAGTACATAACGAGATTATCACGGAGTGTCTAAGACCGGATTCGCAGGTGATCGAGCGCTTCATTCAAAGCTACCGTCAGCAGGGCAAAGCACGTTGGAGCGTGGACGTCGTTATCCGCGCCGATGATGGCGAGCCAGCAATGATTTTTACTGGACAATATGGCATTTTCCGTTCACCTATACCCACCACTGCAATATGAGATATTTCCATGCTGAATCAATATTTGAAACCCGCCTGCGGGTTGCTTCTCGGATGGTTGTCCGCTAGCGCCGCGCAGGCAACTGTTTATCCCCTGCCGCCCCCGGATACGGACATGATCGGCCAAGTCAAAGTCGTTTATGCGACTAAGACGGATACCTTGATCGATATCGCTCGCCGGCATAGTCTAGGATATGATGAGATGGTTCACGCCAATCCCGGCGTAGACCGATGGGCGCCCGGCGAAGGTACGCCCATTGTGCTACCGACCCGCTATATTCTGCCTGATACCCCGCGTGAAGGGATAGTTCTTAACATTGCCGAGCTGCGGCTGTATTACTACCCTAGCGCTGGACCCGGCGAGCAGCGAGTTGTTCATACCTATCCGGTTAGCATTGGCCGCATGGATTGGAAAACTCCGCTAGGCACCACCCGGGTAACCGGCAAGGAAGCCGACCCCGCTTGGCGGCCACCCGCCTCTATTAAGGCGGAACATGCTGCTCAGGGAGACATTCTGCCAGACGTAATTCCTGGCGGTCCGGATAATCCGCTGGGACGGCATGCCTTACGCTTGGCGCTGCCCAGCTATCTGATTCATGGTACCAATCGGCCTTATGGGATCGGGATGCACGTTACCCACGGCTGTGTGCGAATGTACCCTGAAGATATTGAACGGCTGTTTGGTATGACCCCGGTCGGCACATCGGTGCGCATCGTTAACCAACCCGTTAAAGTCGGACGATTTAATGGCGCATTGTTTATGGAAGCGCACGAGCCGCTGGAAGAGGATAATATCCCAATCAAAGTGACTCTGGAGCAAGCCCATCAGGCGGTAATCGCCAAGACCGGTCCTGACATGCCCGGCGTGGATCAAGCAGCGCTGCAAGCAGCGATGGAGCAAGTCAGCGGCATCCCGGTTTCTATTGGCGCCCGCCCAGGATCGATATCGCCTGGACCGGTGGCCAGTCGGCCCACTGCTATGCCTCAAACTGAAACACCAGCGTCATCAGACTATCCCACGACCCAACAGGTGCCTTTTCCCGTCGAAAACCGTCCTAGCGAGCCTCTAGTTTACGATGACGATCCTCTGCATGAGGATAATTCTCCGGTGCCAGCGAAGGCCCGCCCCCCTGCCTATCGACCTGGATATGCTCCGCCAGCTTACAATAACAATAATCGGGTGCCCGAGTCCTACGCACCTGTCGCACCACCTTCTCCTGCCTATCCAGGAGGGCCTGCTGAGCCACCACGCATTTCCCCACCGGCTTATCGACCTTCAGCCAGCCGCTCTGTCCCGGCGGATCCATTGAAAGATCCAGCAACAATCAATCGCCCGTAGTAAATAGGGCGAAAAAAAACCCGCGATCATAATCACGGGTTTCTTCTAACCTTTTGCCGTCAGGCAGCCGGTTTATTTGTACATCGAACGTTTGAACATACGGTTGATCTTTTCCTCAGTAGCCATGCTGATTGACTTGGCTTCCATAGCAACGGATTTAGCATCGTTAGCAGTATCCATCGCGCTGCGTGCCATTGACTTGGCTTCATTAGCATCCTGCTGCACCGCCTTTAAATCACTGGTGCTGGCGCAACCTACAGTCAGACCAGCGATCAGGGCCAGCGTGGAAATCTTGGTCAGGGTCTTCAGGGACATCTTCAACTCCTTGGTATCATTACAAACAAAGTAACAGATTGATTCATTACACTGTTGTTCCAGTGCAACTCGATTATTGCCGACACACAACAAACTGCATTATATAACGGAAATTCAATTTGCGAGTAGTGGTGAGAATGATACCTTTAGCGGATTTCAACCCGCATCCCCACCTTTATCCACGGCCTAAGCGCATTGATCTGCCAATTATCCAGTGCCACGCAACCACTGGTCCAGTCGATGCCGGCCTCATGCACGCGAGGGTTGCCCGCGCCAACGCCATGGATACCAATTTGCCCGCCCAGTGGCGTGTCTTGCGGCGGAGTACGGCCGCTGATCCAGGCAGAATGAATGCGCTCATAGGTTGAGCGGTCGATCCGGTGCTCGCGCAGCGCTCGTTCGGCATAATCAGGATTCGGATAGTCGAGACCAATGAATTTGTTGAATCGGCTGTGATCGTTAACCCAGCCGACTCGAAACACGCCCAGCGGGGTCTTATTGTCCCCACGCTGGTATTTAAGTCCAGCGCCGCTGCTCCCCACAGCGATTTGATGGAACACCTCAACTGGCTGGGCGTTCTGCATGACTATCAATTTATCAGCCTTGGTGTCGATCAGCAGCCAGGGTTCGCGGAACACCGGTTCAGGGATTTTTGTTAAAAGAGGCGGTTGCTCGTTTTCATAGACAGTATTCGGCGCGCATGCGCTGCTCAACCATACTAGCATCCCAAGAAGCATAACCTGTTTGCTGAGCTTCCACATACCAATTACTTTGCCTCTTAAACAATGTCCCATTACATGGTTAAGTTATACGACAGGCGGGATGGTGATGCAATATGAACTGCATCGTATTCATTGACGTTAAAGAAGCGGTTCCAGAACAACTTGACTTAACAGCGAATTATGAATGAAGCAATTCTCTTTGGCCTTACGATGCAAATCCATTAGCGCCTCGGCGCCAGGAACCGCATCACCACCAAAAACCACCCGAGGCCGCAAGATTAGACGGCTTATCATGGTCTTGCCTTTTTCATTTTTACCCAGTTCAGCGACTGGTTGATCCTCATAGGTGTCCACAACCAGTTTCTTGAGCGCGGCAATCGCTAGAAAAGTGAGCATGTGACAACTTGATAACGATGCCAATAGAGCTTCTTCGGGATTACTCATCTCAGGGTTGCCGGAATACTCTGGCGCTGCCGATCCACGCACCATCTGGCCACCGGCTAGATGCCAGGTGTGACTGCGATCAAAGGTCTTGTAGTCAAAATCCGGCGTTGTGCGTTGCCAGTTGAGACGAATGGAATAAGTGGACATCAAATTACCCTCTTGAAAAGAGCCCTAAGACAGGATTAAAACTATTTCTATTGAAAGTCAATGTCTTGCTGACGTGGGAGCCTGCTTGCAGGCTATTTCGTCGATGGCTATTGTACAGTCAATCAGTTGTTTTTTGGTGACTAACTATCCCCACGCTAAGACCGTTAAACTCAGGACATGACAAATTTTTCCAACGGCATAGAATCACTGAAAGTGATTATCCAGTAGATCTTAAAAAAGCGGTGCGGGAGATAGTGATTAGTGATCAATACACTGGTCTGGGCCCGGCGGCACCAAACCCGCCCTGCGATGCAGTATCGTCAGTCACCGCCAGAGATGGTCAGCGGCGAAAGTCACTACTTTTTGGGACAACGCCACCAACTGCGGGTCATGGCGTACACCGGTCCGCCCCGCATCCGTCGTAGTGGCTCCGATTTTATCGATCTATTTGTGCGTTCCGGAACCACGGTTGAACAACGGCAACAGGTCTTGCAAGGTTGGTATCGGGCGCAACTGCGCGCACGGATTCCCCCCCTGTTGGAACAGTGGCAACCCGTGCTCGGCGTGCAGGCCGCTGACTGGGGCATTAAACAGATGAAGACTCGCTGGGGAACCTGCAACATCGCCGCACGCCGCATTTGGCTCAATCTGGAACTGATCAAAAAGCCAGTGAATTGCCTGGAATACGTCGTCATTCATGAACTCACACATCTGCTGGAGCGGAACCATAACGACCGGTTCAAAGCACTGATGGACCACCATCTGCCGCACTGGCGGCTGATTCGCCAGACCTTGAACCATGCGCCTTAATAACAACCGAAGAACATGAAATGCAGTTTAATTTCAATAAGCCGCAACCGGTAATGTTAACCTCGCAGCCACACCTATAACGTCTCCATCCTCATTCAATAGGTTATCCACCGTAATGAACCCCCCATGCAGATGCGCCACCTCACGGACAAATGCCAGCCCCAGTCCTGTGCTTTTGTGTCCGGTGTCTGGGCGAGGCAGCGAGTAAAACCGTTCAAATAGCCGTTCACGTGCGTAGCTGGGGATAGCGCTGCCTGTGTTGGTAATAGTCAACCGCCAGGCATCGCTGACCCTTTCAGCATCGAGGGTGATGATGCCCTGAACAGGGGTGAAATCCAGGGCATTGTCCAGCAAATTGCCAATAGCCTGTGCAATCAGAAATGGCTCGCCAAGCACAGCGGCGTCCTCTGAAATCCGCTGGTCAATCCGTAAATATTTCCGGGTAATGGCTGGTGCGCGGGAGGTCAGCAAATCCTCCACGGTCCGCCGCAGCAAAACAGGCTGTTGTTCTTGAAGTTCACGCCGTTGCTCAACAGTCGCCAACGCCAGCAGACGCTCGATCAATTGTTGCAGACGTTCCGCCTCACTAGCGGCCAGCCGGGCGAATCGTTGGCGTTGTGTACCCGGCAATTCGCTCTGCAACAGTTCGGCGGCACCGGCAATCGCCGCCAGCGGACTTTTCATCTCATGCGTCAAGGTGTGAACGTAGCGTTCCACATAATCCCGGCCTTCCAACCGGTCGCGCATGGTGGCGACCGCTTCCGCCAACGCCCGCATTTCCGGGCCGCCGCTGTGAGGAACCGTCGCCCGCCGACCCTCGGCAACCGCACGGGCGTAAGCGGCAAGACGGTTGATCGAGCGCGCCAACGACCAGGAAAACCCCAATCCCACGGTTAGCGACACCACCACTAAAAGAGCAGCGGCGCGACGCAACTTGGCTTCTGCCCGATCCACATAGGGTTGGACGCTCGCGCCAGGCTTCGCCACGCTCAGCACCCCGACGATGCGCTCACCGTCACGGACCGGCGCCGCGACATACATCACCGACGTTCGCTCATCATTGGGATTCTCGCGAGTCGTGCGAGCGCCATACTGGCCATGCAAGGTCAAGTAAACATCGTTCCAACGGGAATAGTCCTGGCCGACCGCTTGGCCCGTGGAATCGAACAGGACAAAACCGCGTTCATCGGTAATATAGATGCGATGATCAAGGCTGTTTTTAACAATATCCCAAACCTGGGCGTTAGGATTACGGCGAGCATACTCCGCTAAGCGCGCCTGAAAACGGCCATTAGTAAAACTGCCGTTCAATACCTCATCCCGCGCCAATACTGCCAGCAGATTAGCGGTATCAATCAGCGTTTCCTCAGTCGCCTGACGAAAAGCCGGCTTGATTTCCACGCGAAGAATATTGAGAGAAAAGTAAACACCAAGACCAACAATTAAGAAGTAGCCAAGAAACAGCTTGAGACCCAGATGCATAGCGTGATTCAAGAGCCGTGACGAACCCGCACCGAGTAGCCCAAACCGCGATGGGTACGAATCGGATCAAGCATGGTATCAACATCCCGGAGCTTGGCCCGCAGGGTTTTAATATGCGTATCCACGCTACGCTCGAAACTGGCAGCCGGATCGGGCCAGACCTGGTCCATCAGCTGCGCGCGGGAAAAGACCCGCTCTGGTTGCGCCAGCAGCGTCTTGAGAATCAGATACTCGTAGCGGGTCAGATCCAAAAGATGGTTTTGAAATCGAATGGCAGCGCGAACTTCATCGATTTGAAACCAGGTATCGCTGACCTGCGGGGCGACACTGGCATCATCAAGGACCGGCGCAAGGCGGGCCGTGCGTTTGAGAATCGCCTTGACCCGCGCCGCCAATTCACGGGGACTGAACGGCTTGGTGACGTAATCGTCGGCCCCGAGTTCCAGGCCCAGCACCCGGTCCAGTTCGGCGTTACGGGCGGACAGAATCAGCACCGGAAGTTCCGAGTTGCGCCGCAATCGCTTGAGCAGCTCCAGCCCAGAGCCATCTGGCAATCCAAGGTCGAGAATCAGCAAATCAAAGGGCGCAGCCGCCCATTCAACCTCCGCTTCGCAGACCAGCGTTCGCCAAGCGACCTGAAATCCTTCGCTGGTCAGGGCAAATTCGACAACGTCCGCAATGGACGGCTCATCCTCAACCAGCAGGATGCGGGCGATCATGGCGCATGAAAATCCGCTTAGAGGCGCTGTGCAGTGAATGTATTGCACTCACTGACATTGCCGGTTTTCAAGCCTCGATTGAACCACTGCATCCGTTGCTGGGACGTGCCGTGGGTGAAGGAATCCGGCGTGACATAACCACGGGCCTGCCGCTGGAGGCGGTCATCACCGATCGCGGTAGCGGCTTGCAGTGCCGCTTCGACATCCCCCGGTTCCAGTACGCCGCGTTGTTGAGCGTGATGACCCCAAACCCCTGCCAGGCAATCCGCTTGCAATTCCACAAGCACCGACAAGGCGTTGGCCTGCGCTTCGGGCAGTTGCCGCCGTTGCGCCTGCACCTTGCCGGAAATGCCGGTCAAATTTTGGATGTGATGACCGATTTCATGGGCGATCACGTAAGCGCGGGCAAAGTCGCCCGGCGCGCCGAAGCGCTGCGATAGCTCTTGGAAGAAAGACAGATCCAGGTAAACCTGCCGGTCGCCCGGGCAGTAGAAGGGACCAACTGCGGCGTTGGCAAACCCGCAGGCCGACTGTACGGCATCACGAAACAGCACCAATCTGGGCTGCTCGTAGCGGCCTCCCTGGGCCTGGAACCATTGGCTCCACACATCCTCGGTATCACCCAGAACGGCACTGACAAAGTCCGCCATGGGATCACTCGGGGACGGCGCTTGACGCGGGCGGGTCTGCTGGGACGTTGAAACGGCCGGCCCGCCGCTCAGCAGGTTCAGCACTTCCGTAGGATTGAATCCGAAGATCAGGCTGGCCACCAGAACCAGCAGCAAGCCGCCGCCGCTGAGCTTGACGCCGCCGCCTAACCCGCTGCGAGCGGAAGACGGCTCATCGCGCCGGTCTTCTATGTTGCTGCTACGCCTAAGATCACGCCAACGCATGGGTCACTCTCCTCCAAATGGGATGGAAAAGAGTGTAGCTGAAAACGGTGCGCCGCCGATAACCCGTTATTCCGGTATGCAGATTTCCCGGCGCTGAACGGCGATGACCGTGCGCAACGCCAGAACCGCGACGACCAGCGAGAGCAAGGCTAGCAAACCGGTCGCCATGGCGTCGAACAGCGGACCGGGCAGGCGCGCGCTCATGATCAAGGTCGCGAGAGTCAACGCCGCCAGCGGGAAGGAATAGGCCCAGGCGGAGATGAAAAACGGCAGGCGTAAAAAGCGCACGGCGTTGCTGGCTAGGAGTAGCGCCAGAAACAGCGCGGTGTAGTACAAGATGCGGGCAAAGGCATCCAATTCGCCGGTCAAGCCCAGATAGGCGATGAAGCCGACCGAAGGCGGGGCCAGCAGAATGAACAGCGTCGGCGCTAACCGCACCGGCAGCGGCTCGTGAAAGAACAGCCGGTACAGCACGATCGTCAGCAGCACAATCCAGAACACCAGGCCGATGCTAAAAAAGAACCAGGACAGTTCCGGCGAAGCCAAGCGTATCCCGGCGATAGGGATGATGATGTTACCGACCACGGGAATAAACCAGGCGGGGTTGACATGTTTGATGTCGTAATGGGTATGGTGGAGCCAACTGCCGAAGATGGCGAGCGTCAATCCCAGATGCAGAAGAGCGCCGGCGCTCCACAACCAGAATGCAGCTTCAGGTGCCGATTCCAGATAGGCGATAGCCAGCAACAACAGAGAAATCGACACCGTGGGAAAGAAGTTGATACGGACCGGATGACGCATTTCCATACCAACCGCCTGTGGATAGCGTAGCGCTTTCAGGCCATAGAAAATCAATAAGACGACGAACAGAGCGCTGACCGTTCCACGCAGGGCAGCACCGATGATCAGCGGCGTTCCCAGAACCAGATGGGCCTTTTGCCAGGCCAGCGCCAGGCCCGCAGTACCCATGACGATTGAAAAGATTGCGATAGGAAAGTGTTCGAGGCGGTGACTGGCAGATTCCTGACCAAGGGGTGCCGTAGACGCGGATGATGCTGGAGTGATGGTACTCATATCATAAACCCTATGCCACTGAAGATAGAATGCAGTTCAATAACCATATTAGCATAATCTAATATTACAATAAGCAGCCCATACTGCATGCCAAAATAACGGTATCTAGCGCGTTCCTGTAATGATTGAGCTTTCAGGAACGCGCTAGATTCAACCAGATATCGTGTAGATAGGCAGGCGGTTCAACGGATCCTGCCGATAAAATGCCTTGAGTTGTTCGTAAACCTGAGGATAAGTTTCGCTTACCCGCTCTGGTGTTTCAAAGAAGGTTTCGCTGATCACCGCGAAGAACTCGCCAGGATTTTCGGCGGCATAAGGGTCCAATGCCGTTGGTTGCCCCCAACTTACTTCTTGGCATAATCGCTGGTAGGCTTCGTTAAAAGCCCGGCTCCAGTTTCGTACCAGCATCCCCCGGTGAAGGGGTGGCAGGCCGTTCACCGGGCCGGTCAGCATATCCAGCTTGTGGGCCATTTCGTGAATCACCACATTGAGTCCTGGCCGATCCAGCGAATCGAGGATATCGGCCCAAGACAGGATCACCGGCCCCCGCTCCCAGGCTTCGCCAATCAGCGGCCGATGAAGGTGATGCACCAAGCCACTTGAATCAGTGTACTCATGATGAGTGAGGAACCCTTCCGGGTAGAGAATCAGCGAACTCCAGCCCTGGTAATAATCCAATCCGAGATTGAGAATCGGCAGGCAGGCTTGAGCGGCAATGAGAAGTCCCATCTCCGGTGTCTCTTCCAACCCGCCAGCCAAATCCAATGCTTTCTCATGCAGGAACAGTGTTGCCAAATCGCGCAATCGCTCACGGTCAATAGCATTTAACCCTTTCAGCACCGGCAAGCGGTTAACCGTAGCTTGCCATTTTACCTCGGGAAGACGGGCATGCTGCAACCAGCGCCGCCGCCGCCAGTTGCGCAATACACTGAGCATTTGCCATCCAAACTCGCAGGTGGGGCGTCATGTGCCGTCTGGGCGATTCTGCTTCTGCTGTTCCTTGATCTGTGCGAGATAGCGATCCGACCAACGCGCCAAGGCATAGATGGGGTAACCGATCACCATCACTGCCAGCAAGATACAGATCGTCAGGGCGATGGTCTTGGGTAATCGCTCCCACCAGGTATTGATGAAATACACCAGTCCCCAAATCAGCAGGCCGGTAATCACCAGCGAAACCAGAAAAGCCAGAAGATTGCTGCGTTGCATGGGTGCATTCCATAGAATAAAAAAACCCGGCTTCCTAAAGGCCGCCGGGTTCAAAATGGTAACCGCTTGCATCCCTCACTCCAACCCTTCCTGGCAAGGAGAAGGGCCTTTTGAGCAAGAGGAAATGCTTACACCATCACTTCACCGCCCGGTTATCCACCAGGTCCGTGACCACGTTTGGATCAGCGAGTGTCGAGGTGTCGCCCAGTTGATCGACTTCATTAGCCGCGATCTTGCGCAGAATGCGGCGCATGATCTTGCCAGAACGGGTCTTGGGCAGACCCGGCGCCCATTGCAGGGCATCCGGTGAGGCGATGGGACCGATTTCCTTGCGGACGTGGGCGATCAGTTCCTTACGCAGCGCTTCGGTCGGTTCGATGCCGACTTTCAGGGTGACATAGGCATAGATACCTTGGCCCTTGATGTCATGCGGGAAGCCGACCACTGCCGCTTCGGCGACCGCCGGATGCAGCACCAGCGCCGACTCAACCTCGGCGGTGCCCATGCGGTGACCGGAGACGTTAATCACATCGTCCACGCGCCCGGTGATCCAGTAGTAGCCATCTTCATCGCGCCGCGCGCCGTCGCCGGTGAAGTACAGGCCCTTGTACATCGCGAAATACGTATCGATGAAGCGCTGATGGTCGCCATACACGGTACGCATAATCCCCGGCCAGGGATGCGTGATCACCAGATTACCATCGGTTGCGCCTTCCAGGAACTGGCCTTCGGCATCCACCAGCGCCGGTTTTACTCCGAAGAACGGCCGGGTGGCGGAACCGGGCTTCAACGCCGTAGCGCCCGGGAGCGGCGTGATCAGAATGCCGCCGGTCTCGGTCTGCCACCAGGTATCGACGATCGGGCAACGGCTGTCGCCGACATTGTGGTAGTACCACTCCCAGGCTTCGGGATTGATCGGCTCGCCAACGGAACCGAGCAAGCGCAGACTCTTGCGCGAAGTCGCCTTGACCGGGGCTTCGCCTTCGCGCATCAGCGAGCGGATGGCGGTTGGAGCCGTGTAGAAGATGTTGACTTGATGCTTGTCGACCACCTGCCAGAACCGGCCCGCGTCAGGATAGGTCGGTACGCCTTCGAACATCACCGTGGTGGCGCCATTGGTGAGCGGACCGTAGACGATGTAAGAGTGGCCCGTGACCCAGCCCACGTCAGCGGTACACCAGTAAATATCGCCGTCATGATAGTCAAAGATGTATTTGTGGGTAATTGCGGTGTGCAGCAGATAGCCACCGGTGGTGTGCAGCACGCCCTTGGGTTTGCCGGTGGAACCGGAAGTGTAGAGGATGAACAGCGGATCTTCGGCACCCATGTGTTCCGGAGGACAGTCCGCGGATGCCGTAGCCATCACGTCGTGATACCACACATCACGGCCTTCAACCCAGGCAATGTTGCCGCCGGTGCGCTTGACCACCACCATCTTCTGGACGGTTGGCGTGCTCTGCAACGCCTTGTCGGCATTGACTTTCATCGGTACCTGGCGACCACCACGCAGCCCTTCGTCAGAAGTGATGACCACGTTGCATTCGGCGTCGATGATCCGGTCTTTCAATGAATCAGGCGAGAAGCCGCCGAACACGATGGAGTGAACGGCCCCAATCCGGGTGCAGGCCAGCATGGCGACTGCGGTTTCCGGAATCATCGGCATGTAGATGCAGACCCGGTCGCCCCGCTTGACGCCCAGGCTCTTAAGCGCATTGGCAAACTTGCACACGTCCTGGTGCAATTCCCGGTACGTGACCTTCTTGTCTTCGTTCGGGCTATCGCCCTCCCAGATGATCGCAACCTGATCACCACGCGTATCCAGATGACGGTCTAGGCAGTTATAGCTGACATTGAGTTCGCCACCATCGAACCAGCGAATTTCACCTTTGGTGAAATCCCAGTCCAGTACCTTATTCCAGGGCTTGAACCAGGTGACGAATTGATTGGCCTGCTCCGCCCAGAAACCTTCGGGATCATCGACCGAACGCTTGTACATCTCCAAGTATTGGTCGTTGTTGATCCAGGCATGGGCGGCGACTTCAGCAGGCACTGGGTAAAGTTTGGCATCGGACATAGCAGGGTTTCTCCTTAGGTGGGTAAAAGTTGTGATATCTGTGGCCAGAGACGAGCAGCCGCTTGCAGGCGTCTGACGTAAATCCGGTTCAGGAATTTATGAACGTTAAGTCTATAACGTGAACGGCTTTCGTCAATCTATCCAGCAGTGATCTACAAGGTAGCTGACGAATCAACCGGTTGTGTGGAATTTTTAACCCCGGCCCGTCCAAGCGATCTTGTACAGATCCAGCCGCCGGTCGCGGAAGTTGCGCACACTGCCATGCACGCGCAACTCCTTAATGTTATCCAGGTCCAGATCGACGATCAGTGTCATCTCGGTGTTCGGCGTAGCCTCAGCGGCAATAGCATCATGTGGAAACGCGAAATCAGACGGCGTGAACACCGCTGCTTGGGCATATTGCATGTCCATGTTCTCCACTTTCGGCAGGTTGCCAACGCTGCCAGAAATCACCACATAGCATTCATTCTCAATGGCCCTGGCCTGGGCACAGCGCCGCACTCGCAAGTAGGCGTTCTTGGTGTCGGTCCAGAACGGTACGAACAGAATCTGCATCCCTTGATCCGCCAGCAGGCGCGGCAATTCAGGAAATTCAACATCGTAGCAGATCAGAATACCGACTTTGCCGACATCCAATTCGAACACCTGGAGTGAGTCGCCACCCTGCAAACCCCAATAGGCTCGTTCGTCGGGCGTAATATGCAACTTGGATTGTTTATCCCATGTCCCATCACGGCGACACAAGTAAGCCGCATTGTATAACACACCATCGCCGTATTCCGGCATACTGCCCGCAATGATATTGACATTGTAGGCAATCGCCATTTGCAGTATGGCTTCACGCAGAGGCTCGGTGTACTCGGCCAGTTGCCGCACCGCTTCAGCGGTATTGTGTTGATGGAACAGCGCCATCAAGGGACCGTTGAAAAATTCCGGGAACAGCACGATATCGGTCTGGTAACCGGCTACTGCGTCTACGAAGTACTCAACCTGCTGCAAAATATCCTCCAGCGAGGAAATCTGGCGCATCTGCCATTGCACAGCACCGACCCGCACCACTGACTTGCGCCCGCCAATCAGGATTTCCTTATCCTCATAATAGATATTCAGCCATTCCAGCAGCACCGCGTAGGCCCTGGATTCATCATCGTCCGGCAGGTAGCCCGTCACAATTTTGCGGACATGAAAATCGTTGGCTAACTGAAAAGTGAGAATAGGGTCCACCAGCTCCTTGGCCCGGACTTGTTCCACATACTGCTGCGGGGTCATATTGTGCGCGTACTGGCCGTAACCAGGAATCCGGCCACCGACGATCACCGCGCGCAGATTCAGCTTCTCGCACAGCTCCTTACGGGCGTCGTACAGCCGCCGGCCTAGCCGCATATCGCGGTAGTCGGGATGCACGAAGACATCGACACCGTACAACGTGTCGCCATTGGGGTCATGCGTGGTGAGATAACCATCGCCGATGATCTGCCAGTAGGTATGGCGGTCGCCGTAGCGGCCGTAATCGACGATCAGGCTGATGGTCGCCGCGACGACCTTGCCATTATCCTCAATGCAGACCTGTCCTTCTGGAAAGCGGGCGATCTGCGAGGCAAACTGCTCGCGGCTCCAGGCCCCGTCCATATTGGGGTAGACCATTTCCATGATTTCCTGCACGTCGCCATAATCGGACAGGCGTAGATTCCGCAGCTTTAAGCGGTGCTGGACGGGGTGTTCGGTGAGTTTTTCGGTCATGTTAAGCGTGAGATTGAAGGTACAGGGGCAGGGTTATCAAGAACAAAGATGACAAGGTTGTGAAACCGATTCAGCGCACCCATCGAACGTAATCCCGGTAGATACAGCGATCCATCACGACCGTCATGCCCGCCTCACGCGCGCGCCACGCCGCTGCTTCATCCACCACGCCATCTTGCAGCCATAAAGCTGGCAGCTTCAAGGCGATGCATTCCTCGACGAGACCAGCGACATGGCTCGATTGGCGAAACACGTCGACTAAATCCACCGGCTCCGGGAGGTCGTGCAGGCTCGGGTAAGCCTTTTCGCCCAGCACCTCCGATAAGGCGGGATTGACCGGGATGATGCGAAAACCGAAGCCTTGCAGCGCCTTGGCGACGCTGTGGCTGGGCCGGCCCGGCGACGCGGACAGCCCGGCCACGGCAATGGTCTCGATTCGTTGGAGCAGATCCTTGATCTCTTCCATGGACGGATTGATAAAACGCGGGTTCATGGGCAGGTTTCCTATGGGTGACTCAACATCTTAGCTTGCAACAAGCGCGTATAATAATCTGAAATCCATTAATCGTTTCGATGATCTCCCATGAGCTACCAGCCCCCGCGCTACATTGGCGAAATCTTGCAAAAACTTGAGGTTGAAGAGGCGCTCGCGCCGGACGACCCGCGTTACGTCAACACCCAAGCCGCGCGCGATAGCGAGCGGACGTTCAAAAGGTTTGGAAGAAAATTCGGATTTTCCCCGAACAATGACCGTCCGTTCAGACCCACGCAGCGGCATGTGCTGTTCTTCGGCCATATCGGCAGCGGCAAGACCACCGAATTGCGCCGCTATGTCAACGATCTCAGCGGGCCAGGGCGATTCTTCACCGTCGAAGTGGACATCAATGCCCTGCTCGACCGCTATAACTTGCAATATGCCGATGTCCTGATGGCCATGGCGCACGCGCTGCTCGAACGCCTGCGTGACGAAGAGGTAGCGCTACCCGCCGATGCGCTGCGGGAGCTGGAAAGCTGGTTCGCCGACAAGGTGTTGAGCCAGGAGGAAACCAGGGAGTTCGCGCTCGGCATCGAAACCAGCGTCACAGCCAAGGGTGGCGTTCCTTATCTGCTGGAACTGCTGGGCCGCTTCACCACGGCATTCAAGAACAATCACACCTACAAGGAATCGCTGCGCCGGGTGATTCGCAACACCTTCGGCGATTTCGCGGCGGCTTTCAACCGGTTGCTACGGGAGGCTGAAAAGACCCTGACCGACGCCAACAAGGCGCTGCGCGTGCTGTTTCTCATCGACGGCACCGACAAACTGCGCGGTGAGGATACCCGCCGGTTTTTCGTTTATGACGTGGAACTTTTATTGGAGATTACGGCGCTGGCGGTTTACACCGCGCCGATCACGCTCAAGTATGAAAGTAACCTTGCCGGCAAGCTGGACGCGGATCTGGTGCTGCCGATGATCAAGCTGTACGAAAAGGACAACGCGCGCTGCGAGGCAGGATGGAACGCCATGCGCGACATTTTGCTGCTACGGGCCGACCGCTCGGTGTTCGCCAGCGAGGTGGACATCGAGCGCCTGATCGAGCATTCCGGCGGCCATCCGCGCGAGCTGCTGCGATTGCTCAAGCTGTGTTGCGAGTTCGCCGAGGACGACACGCTCGACGCGGTGACCGTCGAGTCGGCGATCAAGCAACTCGCTTCGGAGTACCGCCGCTTTTTGGAACCGGACGACTACGCCCTGCTGGCCAAGCTCGATAACGACGAGATTCACGCCGGCAACGACGAGCGCACCCGCCGGCTGCTCTACAACCTGGCGCTGCTGGAATACAACGATGCCTCCTGGCGGCGCAGCCATCCGGTGGTGCGCACGCTGGAAGGCTACCAGCGCGCCCGTTCGGCTTTGCCGCCGGCGGCGGGGAATTAAGATACCGTGCCGGCCAACGAGCTGTTCCGCTTCGACCTTGCTCGCCACCGGGCGGCGGCCGGGTTGCGGCCGGAGCATATCAACGATTTTCAACGTTTGATCAAAACGCTGCGCTATGGCAGCCGCTTCCAGCTTCTGTTCGCCGAATTCACCGAAGCCGACTACCGCGATGCGCTGATCCAGCAACTCGACCTCGTGTTCGCCGAACTCGGTCAACCCGTGGCACGGATCGATCTATCCCGCCAAAGTTTCGCCGGCTTTGCCGCGCTCGAAGCCGAATTGCGCCGGCTGGCCGCCGATCACGGCGCGATTCATCTGACCGGCGTGGACGGCTGGTTCGACGAGGGCCGCTGGCGGGATTTCAACATCCGCCGCGAAGCCATCGCCTTTGGCGTGCCGGTACGTTTGGCCATTTGGCTCAGCGCCGGGAGCGTGGCGCAGGCCATCGTGCTGGCGCCCGACCTGTGGGCCTGGCGTGGCGGCGTCTATGCCTTTACCACCGTCCCCGCCGGTCCCCACGAAATACCCCAACCCCAAACCGGTCCTATCGACCCGCGCACACTGGCCGAGCGCAGTTGCCGTATTGCCGTCCTGCGGGACGCTGTCGCCGCCGATCCGCCGCCAGACGACGAAATCCTGGGCTTGCTGCTGGACGAGCTAGCGGGTTTGCTGGCAAGCATCGGCGAGTTGGACGAAGCGCTGCGGATTCGCCAGGAGGAAGAACTGCCGGTCTACGAGCGCCTCGGCGACG
>ERZ761603.737-NODE-737-length-26357-cov-74.927382_pt1 | contig 26357 bp, 18 predicted proteins | sample MGYA00511879_ERZ761603 | MGnify/ENA primary metagenome ERZ761603 (study PRJEB28899, sample SAMN02850040) | bioreactor sludge metagenome | biome: EBPR Sludge; feature: EBPR Bioreactor; material: flocular biomat | place: Australia: Thorneside Wastwater Treatment... | reverse complement strand
GCAGCGACTGCTCGTACAGATCAAACGCCTCGACGATACGCCCGACGCGGTGCTGCTTGACTCGCGTGCCGGGCTGCACGATATCAGCTCGGCGGCGATCACACGGCTTGCCGCCGAGGTTTTCATGTTCGCGCGCGACGACTATCAGGGCTGGCAGGCTTACGTTCTGCTCTTCGACCACCTGCGTCATGCGCCGAGCATTGAGTGGGGAATGCCCGACGACGACTTGCGCTGGCGCTTGAAAATGGTGGCGGCGCAGGTCGAGCCGGCGGCAGCCGCCCGGCAGCGCTTCGTCGACCGCAGCTACGAGACCTGGTTGGCACTTTACGACGCGGAAGGCGACGACGCGGGCGTGCTGGGTAGCGCAACGGCACGGCTGTTCGAGCAAGGCGAGGACGGGCCGCATCAGCCGCTGTTAGTCGATTTTGATCCGCGCGTCCGCTCCTTCGACCTGAGCCAGAAGGACAAACTGCCGGAATGGGAACTTGTCAAGCACACCTTCGGGGACTTCTTCACCGGCGCAACGCGGCGCCTGTTTCCGGCTGACGCGGACGGCGAGGACTCGCCGTGAATCGACCGAACTGGACGTTTCCGGCGGCCGACTTTCGCCGGGCGCTGATGAGCCTGCCGGTTACCCAGGCGTGGGAGAGCCTCGATCCACCGGAACTGGCCCAGATCTGCATCCCGTCAGCGCACGCCAAGGCATTGTCCCCGGATCACACCATCGTTGAAGGCATGCGCGGCGCCGGCAAGAGTTTCTGGACCGCGGTCCTGGCGGACGACAACACGCGCCGCTTCGTCGCCGATACGGAATCCTTGTCGGGATCTGCCGGACTCGTCGTGCGCGTCGGTTTTGGTCTCGATCTGGCAGACGAGCAATTCCCGACGGCAACCCGGATTGGCGAACTGCTCGGGATGGGCCAAGGTCCAGACGCGATCTGGCGCGCTGTGCTGCTCCGGCATGCCTTTCACTACCTGAAACGTGACCTGCCCTTCGCCGACCGCGACTGGACGGAAGCCGTACGCTGGGTCGCAGACCATCCAGGCGCGACGACCGGATACCTGACCGATGCCGATCGCGCGTTGGCCGAGGACGGGAAAGTCCTCCTGCTGCTCTTCGATTCGCTCGAACGGTTGGCGGACGACTGGGGAGGAGTTCGCCGTATCCTGGCGGCGGCGCTCAAACTCGGCCTGGAATGCCGGACACGACGCGCCATCCGCTGCAAGTTCTTTCTGCGCCCCGACATGGTCGAGGAAGAGGACGAGGTCTGGCGCTTTGCCGACAGTTCCAAGCTGTTGCACGCGAAAGCGAAGCTCGATTGGCGCCCGGACGACCTTTATGGCGTGATCCTGCTGCATCTGCTCAACTCACCTTCGGTCGGCGCCGAGTTTCGCCGGAACCTCGAGCAGTCGGGGAACGAGTGCGGGCAGGCCATCCGTGGCGCCTACCGCCTACCCAGAAGAATGACGTCCGATTCGGTACGCGCAGCCATCGAGGCGCTCGCCGGGCCATGGGTGGGCGCCAGCGCGCGGAGGGGGTACACCTATACCTGGATTACGACCCACCTGGCGGACGCCAAGGGCCGCCTCAGCCCGCGCAGCATCCTGCTCGCCTTCAGGCAAGCCGCCGAATGGACTGACTCGCGTCAGCGCGAGCATTCCTGCGCGCTGCACTACCAGGGCGTACAACAGGGCGTCGTCGAGGCTTCCAAGATCCGTATCAGCGAAATCAAGGAAGACTACCCGTGGGTCGATCCGCTGCTGCGCGCCTTGCACGATACGACCGTTCCGCTGAGCTTCGACGAGTTGTCTGCGCGGTGGACGCCCCGGTGCATCGATGAGGCGCTGGCCGCCGCCGCCAACCAGAGGCGGCTGCCGCCGCGCCGCTACAGCAGCGATCCACTCCGGAAGCCGCTCTCGCTGGTCGAGGATCTGGTCGAACTCGCGGTGCTCTACCAGAGCGAAGACAAGAAGCGCTTCAACATGCCCGACATTTTCCGCGTCGGCTTCGGCATCAAGCGCAAAGGCGGCGTACGCCCGCCGCGCTGAGCGCTTACCTGAGCGCTTGCCGGCAGGCTGGCCGCGTCGGATCTGCCGGGCATGGCGGGCGACTGCCCGACACGGCGGCCAGCGCGCGCGTCTCGCCGCCGGTCGCTAGCCGGCTTACAAGGCGAGCAGTTCGCGCGTGTGACGCGCGATCATCAGTTCTTCGTTGGTCGGCACCACCCACGCTGAAGCGCGACTGCCGGGCCGGCTGATGCACGGCGCGCCGGTTTCGTTGGCCTCGTCGTCAAGCTCGATTCCCAGCCAGCGCGCCTGGCGGCAGACGAGTTGCCGAATGCGCGCGCTGTTCTCGCCGATTCCGGCGGTGAAGACGAGCGCGTCGAGGCCGCCGAGCACGGCCGCCAGCGCGCCCAGTTCACGGTTGATGCGGTAGACGAAGTAGTCGATGGCCAGCGCGGCACGCGGCGAATCACTGGCCAGCAGCACACGCATGTCGTTGCCGACGCCGGACAGTCCGAGCAGACCCGAGCGCTTGTAGAGCAGGTCTTCGATCTGCTGCGCCGACAGACCCTCCTGCTGCAGCAGGTAAAGGACGATTCCGGGGTCCATGTTCCCCGGTCGCGTTCCCATCATCAGGCCGTCGAGCGCGGTAAAGCCCATCGAACTGCCGACGCTGCGCCCGCCGTGCAGCGCGCACATGCTCGCCCCGCTGCCCAGGTGAGCGACGACGACGCGTCCGCCGGCAATCTCGGGAGCGACGTGCGGCAGCGTCGCGGCGACGTACTCGTACGACAGACCATGAAAGCCGTAGCGCCGGATGCCGCGCTCGTAGTACTCGTAGGGCAGACCGTAGAACTGGCCGACCGTCTCCTGCGTGCGGTGAAAAGCGGTGTCGAAGCAGGCGACCTGCGGCAAATCGGGCTGCACCTCCTGCACCGCGCGGATTGCAGCCAGATTGTGCGGCTGGTGCAGCGGCGCCAGCGGGATGAAGGCTTCCAGCGCCGCCATCGCCGATGCGTTGATGCGCAGCGGCGCCGAGTAATCGGGGCCGCCATGCACGACGCGGTGGCCGACGCCGGCCAGCGTGCCGCCGGGATAGCGCGCGCGCAGCAGGTCGGCGACGCGTTGCAGCGCCTGCGCATGGCTGCCGACAGCCGCCTTGTCCCACTGCTCGTCGGCAATCCGCTGCCCATCGCCGTCCTTCACCCGCAAGCGAGGCGCCGTCCCCAGGCCTTCGACCTGACCGACCGCGACGGCGCGCAGTTCGCCCGTCTCGGCGATCGCAAAGACAGAAAACTTCAGGCTGGACGAGCCCGCGTTGAGAACCAGAATCGCCTGTTCCATTTCACCCTCCGTTCTTCTGCCGCAGGTCTGGCTCCGGCAGGCTGGCGATCAGACAGGCCACCGCACACGAAGCAAGCTTGGTCCGTCGATTGTCCGCGCGGCTGGTCAGAATGATCGGCACGCGCGCGCCGAGAACGATCCCGGCGCCGTCGGCGTTGCTCATGAAGGTGAGCTGCTTGGCCAGAATGTTGCCGGCGACAAGGTCGGGAACGACCACGATATCGGGGTCGCCGGCGACCTCCGATTCGATCTTCTTGATACGCGCCGCCTGCTTGCTGATCGCGTTGTCGAAAGCGAGCGGCCCGTCGAGCAGCGCGCCGGTGATCTGACCGCGATCGGCCATCTTGCACAGCGAAGCGGCGTCGGTGGTGCACAGCATGCGCGAACTGACGCTCTCGACGGCGCAGATCAGCGCCACCTTCGGACGAGCAATACCGAGGATGTGCGCCAGATCGATGGCGTTCTGGCAGATGTCGCGCTTGGTATCGAGGTCGGGCGCGATATTGATCGCCGCGTCGGTGACGATCAGCGGCTTGTGATAGGTCGGCACGTCCATCACGAAAGCGTGCGTGATGCGGCGCTCGGTGCGCAGCCCGGTCTCCTTGTTGACCACTTCGGCCATCAGTTCGTCGGTATGCAGGCTACCCTTCATCAGCGCCGCTGCCCTGCCCTGGCGCACCAGTTCGACGGCACGAAAAGCCGCCGCATGGCTGTGCGCCGCGTCCTCCTGCTGGACGCCGCTCAGATCGAAGCGATGCTGCTCGGCCAGTGCGCGCAGTCGGTTAAGCGGCGCCACCAGAATCGGTTCGATCAGCCCCGCCCGCCTCGCCTGCAAGGCTGCACCGAGCGACGATTCGTCGCAGGGATGAACAACCGCCACCGGCACCGGCGGCAGATGGCGGCAGCGCTCGACCAGCACTTCAAAGCGGTCGTGGCTCTGAATCGACACCTGCGCGGCCTCCGGGCGCGGCATCGTCACCTTGACCTGCGGCGCGATGACGCGCGCAGTTCCGGTCATGATCGTCTCGCCGCGCCCATTCAGGCCGCGGCAGGCAAAGGTGACTCGCCGGGTCGCCGCGTCCTTGGCGGTGGCGGTAAGCGTGATCGTGACCTGCTCGCCGACCGGAACCGGCGCCAGAAACTCGAGGTCCTGAGCGCAGTGGATCGTTCCCGGTCCCGGCAACTGGTTGCCGAGCAAACCGGAGACGAGCGCGCCCAGCCACATGCCGTGCGCGCTGAGTTCGGCCGGACCGACCTGGCGGTCGAGTTCGCTGTCGAGTTGGGTTGGGCTGATGTCGCCGGAAACGGCGGCGAAGAGTTGCACGTCGCGCAGGCTCAGCGTATGCGTGACGCTCGCCGTGTCACCAATGCGGATTTCTTCGAACGGACGGTTCTGCAGCGTGTCCACGCCGTGCGCAGCGTCGCCGTCCGGATAGGTTTCTGTGTTCATCGGAAAGTAGCCTAGCAAAGGGAGTAGGCGGCGGACGACCTGATCGCCAAGCGCACTTGTCCCCGCCGGGTCAAGCGGGATCTTACTCGCCTTGTCGCCGACCCGCCAATTGACCGTCGGCGCGTCGCCGGCGAGGCGGCGGACAGGCGCTCGCCGTCAGCCTGCGACGAGGCACAGAGAGGCGCATCGATCATTGTTTGTTCCACCCGCGCTGCCTGGCCAGAAAGCTTCATGCCGGGAGGTTTCCTCTTCCGCTCAGCCACGCGGCCGGTCGAGCCAGGCCAGGATGGTCGCGCAGAGGACAGCAGGGACGAGCGGCTTGGCGACAAAGTCGTTCATGCCGGCCGCCAGGCAGCGCTGGCGGTCGCCGGCGAAGGCGCTGGCCGTCACGGCGACGATCGGCACTTGCGCCATCGCCGGCAGTCGGCGAATGGCCCGGGTGGCCGCCAGGCCATCGAGCTTGGGCATCCGGATATCCATCAGGATCAGGTCGTATTTCGCGGCGCCGGCCATGTGCAAGGCGCATTCGCCATCGGGCGCGATGGCGACGCTCAATCCGGCGTCTTCGAGGATCTCCCGGCAGACGATCTGGTTGATCGGCTCATCCTCGGCCAGCAGGATGGCGCGGCCGCAATGCTGCGCCTTGAGCATCTCGCGCGCGAGCCCACGCGCTGGCCCCCCAGTTTCGCTCACCGTTGGCGCCGACCTCGGCAAGCCTACCGTGAACCAGAAGATGTTTGCCTCGTCCGTTGGCCGGCTGGCGAAGCCGATCTCGCCGTTCATCAGGCGGGCGAGCCGCGTGCACATCGCCAACCCGAGTTCGGCGCCGTGATAGCGCTGCGGCAACGCAGCGTTCGCCTGCACGAAACCGGTCAGCGAACACCCGCCCTCATCGAGCGGGACCACGTTGCCGCTATCCACCACCACAAAGCGCAGACGGACTGATTGCGCCGACGCGTCGCCGACGACGCCGACGCCGACGCTGACCGATCGATGGCGGCTGAATCTGAGCGCGTTCCCGGTCAAGGTGATGAGAATCTGTCCCAATCGTTGCGGGTCACCGCGCAGCCGACAATCCGTCGCGAGCGCGTCGGCGTCAATCCTGAGCGTGACGCTATTCTCACGCGCACGCACTGTCAGCAGCTCGCCGATTTGTTCGACCAGCTCGCCGAGCCGGAAATCGACGCTGGCCAGCGTCAGGTGCTCGGCTTCGATCTGCGACCAATCGACGATGCCGTCGATCAACTCAAGCAGGCGACGCGACTCGCGCATCGCCTCGTTCAACTGCTCGATCTGAGCCGCTTCGGTCGCCCGGCAGAGCGCCAGCTCGCTCATGCTGAGGATGTCGTTCATCGGCCGGCGCAGTTCGTGGCTCATGTCAGCCAGCAGGCGGCTCTGCGCCTGCCGGGCAGTTTCGGCAAGTTCCTTGGCCAGCGTGAGTTCACGGGTGCGCTGCGCGACGACACCCTCGAGACGAGCACGCTGCGCTGCGAGTTCGTCCTCGGCCGCACGTCGTTGCTCGGCCTCATCGCCGAGTCGACACGCGAGCTCACTGGCCGCCTCGCGCTGCGCGTCAAGTTCGCTGGCGAGTGTCTCGTGCTCAAGGCGATGGCGCAGGCTGCTGACGAGCAGCGCACTGAAGTTGGCGCCGCTGCGCAGCAGAAGCAGGCCGAAAAGTGCGACCAGCCCGCCGAGCACGAGGCTCGCCGGATCGCCCGCCGGGAGCAGCGAGCAGCCTATGGCAGCGAGCACCGGCAGCGTGTGCAGGTAGAGCGCACAACGATGTGACGCGAGAACCGGGACAGCCATGGCGCAGACGCCAAGGACCGCAAGCATGGTAATCGGGCCGAGCGCTGGATCGTCGGCGCTGCTCACGATCAGCCAGGCCCAGCCGACGCCCAGCCAGCCCGTCGCCAGCGTGTAGCGCAATGCCCAACGCGCGCTCGTGGCTGCGGCGGGCGAGCGCTGCCGCCAGACGAGCAGTACCAGACGACTGCCACCACCGACCAGCATGAAAGCCAGCCAGGCGAAGCGGAACTCGGCGGGAAGTGGCGCTTCCAGCAGAACGACAAAGAGTAACACTGCGACGAGCGCGAAGAGGTCCGCCGCGCGTCCGTGACGAAACAGCAGATCGGTTCGCGCCGCTTCGAGCGGGTCGTCGCCAGCCAGCGTCGGCGGAGGGGATCGACAAGCCGATGCCGCGCTGGCAGCCGGGCGCGAGCAGTGGGTCGTCGGTAGACAGGAAACGTACATCGCACTCACGAATACGACATGTAGCGCGAAAACTTTAGCCTCCGGCAACGACGAAGCGCGGCGCGGCGCGCCGCGCACGCTGAAACTTGCCGTTCCGGATGCAACGCTGCGATTACCGGCGGCAGTAGCGCTGTCAGGTGCGCACCGGCGGGCGGACGACACCGGTGGCCAGTGCGGTGCCCAGCACGACGATCGAACCGCCCGCCAGCATGCCGGCGTTCAGCGTTTCGCCGAGGAACAGGCTGCCCCAGAGGACTCCGAAGAGCGGAATCAGGAAGGTGACGGTGACCGCGCGCGCCGCACCGACGTTGGCGATCAGCCGGAAGAAGAGGAGAAAGGCGATCGCCGTACAGCCGACACCGAGGGCCAGCGCCGCCGACCAGGCCAATGCATTTGGTCGCGTGACAGGCCAGAACCAGACGGCGAAAGGCATCAGAATGATCGCCGAGACGAGCTGCGAGCCGGCCGCATTGACCAGCGCGGGAACGCCGCCCAGTTGACGCCGCGTCAGGTTGGCGGCGAAGCCGTAGGACAGCGTGGCGAGCAGCATGGCGCCGATCGCCCAGCCGCTCCCGCCGGGCCGGAAGTCTGCCTTGTCGGCAGCGAGCAGCAGAACACCGGCAAAACCGACGGCCAGCCCGGCGGCACGCCAGAAACCCAGGCTTTCGCGCAGCCACAGCGCGCTGATCAGCGCCGTAAAAATCGGCACCGTAGCGTTCAGGATCGACGCCAGTCCGGCGGTGATCGACAGCATCGCCCAGGCGATCAGCACGAACGGCAAGGCCGAGCTGAACACCGCCATCAGCGCGATAGCGGCGGCGTTTTGGCGCAGTACCGACTGTTGTCCGCGCAAGAAAAGCAAGGGAAGCAGACAGAGCGCGGCGACTGCGACGCGCAGCCAGATCAGCGGCAGCGGTCCGAAAGCCGGTGCCGCGTAACGCATGAAGAGAAAGGACCCGCCCCAGAGTGCGGCGAGCAGGACCAGATCGATCAGGTCACGCAGTTTCATCGGCCAGCCTTCGTTTGCCGGGCGTGACGACCGCGCCTTGCAGCGCCGGCCGGCCATCGACGCGGGCCGCCCAAGCCCTCCGCACCTGGCCGGCAGCCGGCCGAGGTGCCGATACCCGGCACGACGCGGCCGCTCACCCGGCGAAGCGCGCCACCGACTCGCGCATGGTTCCAGCCAGTTGCTCCATCGCCTGCACCGCTTGCGCCGACTGTCTCAGCGCCTGCGTGCTGCCCTCCGACGAATGCGCAATGTTCTCGATCTGGCGCGCGATGAGCTGCGAGGCACTGGCCTGTTCGCGCAGGGCGAGCGTGATCCCGCTCGCGACATCGACCACTTCGACCGCGCCAGCGCGGATCTTGACGATCGCCTCACCTGCCTGGCGCGCCAGTGTCGCGCCGCCGTCGACCTGATTGCGCACGCCGCGCATGCATTCGACAGCGGTCGTCGCGCTCGCCTGAATCGAGGCGATGTTGTCGGAAATCTGGCGCGTCGCCTGGCTCGTCCGTTCGGCCAGTTTGCGCACTTCGTCGGCCACCACGGCAAAGCCGCGTCCCTGCTCGCCGGCTCTTGCCGCCTCGATCGCCGCGTTGAGCGCGAGCAGATTGGTCTGCTCGGCCACCTCGCGAATCACCGCGACGATACCGCTGATCGCCGCCGACTGCTGGCCGACCGTCTCTACAGCGGTTGCCGCTGCCTGCACGCTGTCGACGGTGCCGATCATCTCCTGCGCACTTTTCTCGATCACCGCACCGCCACCAGCCGCCAGTTGCGCCGCGCTCTCGGCAATCTGCTGCGTCTGTTCGGCGCTGGCGCGCACGTGCTCGATGCTCGTCGTGAGTTCCTCGATCGAGGCGGCGACCGAAGTCGTCGCCTCGTTCTGCCGGCCGACGTTGCGGCTGATCTCGCTCACCGAGTTCGCCACCCCGCCCGAGGTCGTGACCAGCTTGCCGACATGAGCGTTGATCTGGCCAACGACCTCCTGGAAGTGTTGCAACAGGTCGTTCAGCGATCCGGCCACAGCGCTCAGTTCGTCGCGACCCGAAACGTCGGCCCGGATGCGCAGGTTCCAGTCGGCGCGAACGGCATGCATCGTCGCCTGCAGCGCACTGACCGGCCGCGTCACGGCGCGAATCAGGGCAAACGACAGAACGGCGATGGTCAGCGTGGCGAGCACCATGGTGACGGCCAGAATGTTGCGCGTCGCCACGTAGTGCGCCTCGGCCGCACTGATCTGCGCTGCAAGATGCTCGACCTCGCTTTGCGAGGCGCGCTGCGCGATCTTCGCCAAGCCTTCCGAAAAAGCTCGATCAACGCCGCGCACGGCCTGGTCAACCTTCCTCCCGCTCTCCGGATCGGCCGCCTCCCAGGCATTCAAGGCAGCACGATACCTGTCTACCAGCTTGCCATGCTCGGCAAGCAGCGGGGCCACTCCCGCTGCCTCGTGCAAGTCCTCGCGTACGTACTGGTCGGCGAGAGCCAGGAACCTGCGCACCTGCTCCGCTTCCCGCTCGAAACCCTGCCGGTACTTGTCGAAGGACTCGCGCTCGTGGCCACGGATCAGGATGTTCTTCCATTCCTGCACTTGCGTCTTGAAAGCTGTTTCAGCGTCGGACAGCGCCACCATGGCGTTGATCCCCTGCTTGATTTCCCTCATGTCGACGGCGGTTGCGCTGGCCGTTGTCCGCAGCGCATGGAGGCCGATGCCGCTGGCAAACAGCGACCCCAAAATAGCGACGATGCCCAGCGCAACCAGCCGGCCGCGAATGCTCGCAAGAAAACCCATTGTGCACGCTCCCTTTCCGGATGCTGCAAGTAACAACTGCTCGGAAAGAATTCCATTTATAACAACAATACAATTCAGTCATGGCGGGCAGTATATGGGCCGTGCTCGGGCAGCGTCAATCCTGCGCATGGCCAGCCGCCGCTCTGTTTCCCGAGGGCAAACCGCGGCTTTCCGCGCGCCCTCGCCGGCAGCCTTTCTGCTAAGCTTCGCGCGCCGCGCTCCGGCTGCCGCCTGCGGCAATCGTCTTGCCGGTGCTTGTCGCACAACCAATCCGGGTGACTGCCGATGTTTGACCACTTGCGCAAGTACGCCGCCGTCTATGTCGTGGCGATGTCCGGCCTGCTGCTCACCTGCCTGTCGTCGTGGAACGTCCGCCAGGAGCTGCAGACCAATCACCTCAAGGAGTTCCAGTGGGCCGCCGCTGATCGCATACAGTCGGTGCGGGCAGTCGTCGAACAGGGGCTCGACGCCTTGCTGGAGATCCGCGGCTTGTTCTACGCGGCGCACGGCATCGACGACGCGGAATTCCTCGTGTTTACCGAGTCGATCCTGAAGCGGCGTTCCTATATCGAACGGCTGATGTGGGTACCGCTCTCGGCCGAGCCAGCGCTACGTGAATCGGCCGAAAAGTCCGGCCACCTGGAAGCAGCCGAGCGCTCGACGGACAGCGCGCAGCGCAGTCGACCGCCGGCAAGGCCGGCAGGCTTTTCGGCTGCCCGGACCGGCAGCGGCACGGCACAGCGCGCTGTGCCGGTGGTCGACCGCGAACTCGCCGAGGTCATCGCGCGCGCGCGCCAGACGGGCAAGCTGGCGGTCAGCGGGCGAACCCGCCTCGTACCAGCGCGACCCGCCGCGGGCTACGCGATCTACGCCGCCTTGCCGGTTTTCGGACCAGCCGATGCAGCGGCCGACTCGTCGGCGAACGCCGAGAGGACGCCTGCGCTGCTCGGCTTCGTCGTTGGTGCGTACGATCTGCAGGAACTCGTGCACGTGGCGATCAACCTGCTCGAACCGCGCGGCGTCGAGGTCCTCGTACGTGATGATTCAGCCGTCGGCGACGCCCGCCTGCTGCACTTCTACGCCAGCCGGCTGGATTCGCACAGCGTGCGCAGCGACAGCGGTCTGCTCCCGGAAGATGGCGAAGAACAGTCCCAGGTGGCGGTGCGCATCCCGGTCGCCGACCGCCACTGGTCAATCACCTGCGTCGCGACGGACACCTTCCGCAGCGCCGAAGCGTTCACCGAAGCCCACTGGCTGGTCCTTTTCGGCGGCCTGACCTGCACCCTGCTGCTCTGCCTGTATCTGGTGCGCAGCCGGCGCGAACTGGAGAACCGCATCCGGCTGACGCAGACGATCTACGAACGCGAAGAGCTTTTTCGCCAGTTGGCTGAAACGGTCGATGTCGTCTTCTGGGCGACCAACGCCGAGGCAACGCGACTCGAGTACATCGGACCGGCATTCCGGCATCTCACCGGACAGGGCGTCCGCCGCGAAAGCAGCGAACTCTCGCTGATGCTCGAAGTCTTCCGTCCGGCCGACGCGCGCGCCCTGCGCGCTGCCCTCGAACAGTTGCGCAGCAATGGCGGACGCTTCACCATCGTCCTGCCGGTTGAGCGCGGCGACCGCGGCTTGCGCTGGCTGCGCGTGTGCGGCTTCCCGGTACGCGAACCGGGCTGCGAGCTGAGCCGGATCGTCGGCTTCTTTGAAGACATCACCGAACACAAGCTGGCTGAAGACGCCCTGCGCGATTCGGAGGAGAAGCTGCGCACGCTGTTCAACCACTCGCCCGATCTCATCTTCACCGTCGACCGCCAGGCCGACATCCTGCTCACCAACCGCCCGTTGCCGCTTCCCATCGGCGCCGGCGGCGAGAAGCGCTCCGAGCTGGTCCTCCCGGAAAACGTCCGCGTCGGCTACCGCGATCGTCTGCAGCAGGTCTTCGCCAGCGGCTGCGTCGATCATTTCCAGTTTGCGCGCGACGACGCCACCTGGTGGGAGGTGCGCATGGTACCGATCGGCTCGGAGAGCGAAGTGATGGCGGCCATGGTCGTCCTCACCGACGTGACCGAAAACCGCAAGCTGCAATGGCAGGCCATCCGCAATGCACGCCTTGCCTCGCTCGGCGTGCTCTCGGCGGGCGTCGCGCACGAAATCAATAACCCGAACCACGCGATTCTGGCGAATGCTTCTCTGCTCGCGCGCATCTGGCGCGATGCGCTGCCGATACTCGCCGAATACGAGGAGGAACAGGGCGACTTCCTGCTCGCCGGGCTGAGCTTCCATCAGGCGAGTGAAGTGATCGAACGTGGCATGAGCGAGATTGGCGACAATGCCAAACGCATCCGGAAGATCGTCAACAACCTGAAGCACCTGGGCAAGGAGGATCGCGGCCAGATGGATGAAGTGGCCGATCTCGGCAAGATTCTGCGCGCCGTCGCGCGCCTGCTGGCGGCGCGCATCCGCAAACACACCGACGCTTTCTCGCTGACCTTGCCCGATTCCCTGCCGACGGTGAAGGGCAACGTGCAGCAGCTCGAACAGGTGTTCATCAACGTCATCGTCAACGCGCTGGAATCGCTCCCCGAGCGCAGCCGGTCGGTACGCGTGAGCGCCGCCGCCGATGACGAGGGCAAGCGGATCACCGTGCAGGTCGAGGATCAGGGCCAGGGAATTGCCGAGGAGGTCATCACCCAGATCGGCGAACCGTTCTTCACCACCAAAGGCGACAGCGGCGGCACCGGACTCGGCCTGTCGATCTCGTCGTCGATCATCGAGAAGCACGGCGGCGTGCTGCGCTTCGCGTCACGCGAGAACGAAGGAACGACAGTGTGCATCGAACTGCCGGTCAACAAGGAGGACTGAATGAGAGAAAACCAGAAGCCTTTCGTCAACCTGCCCGTCTTTCTGGTCGACGACGACACTTCGGTCCTGCACGCGAGCGCCGCGGTTCTGCGCAGCGCCGGCGTCGTCAACCTGCAGATGGTCGACGATAGCCGCGAATTGCTCCCGGCGCTCGAGCGTCAAGCGGCCAGCGCCCTTCTGCTCGACCTGTTCATGCCGCACCTGAGCGGCAGCAAGTTGCTGCCCGAGGTCGTTCGTCTGTACCCGGAACTGCCGGTCATCGTGATGACCGCCGCGCAGGATGTCGAAACCGCCGTCCGCAGCATGAAGGAAGGCGCTTTCGACTACCTCGTCAAACCGGTCGAAGAGAGCCGCCTGGTGGCCAGCGTGCGGCACGCCATCGAGGTGCACTCGCTGCGCCGCCAGATGGGCGTTCTCAAGCACTATCTCCTTTCCGATTGCCTGCAGAACAACGAGGCTTTTGCCGGTATCGTGACGCACAGCCGAAAAATGCGCGCGCTGTTCCAGTACCTGGAAGCGGTTGCCGTGTCGGCCGAGCCGGTGCTGATCTCGGGCGAGACCGGCGCCGGCAAGGAGATGTTCGCGCACGCACTGCACAAGTTGAGTGGTCTCAGCGGGCAATTCGTCCAGGTCAACGTCGCCGGCCTCGACGACACGCTCTTCTCCGACACGCTTTTTGGCCACAAGAAGGGCGCCTTCACCGGCGCCGACCAGTCGCGCGCCGGCCTGATCGCGCAAGCCGCAGGCGGCACACTCTTTCTCGACGAAATCGGCGACCTGTCGATGGCGTCCCAGGTGAAGCTGCTGCGCCTGCTGCAGGAGCACATGTACTTTCCGCTCGGCTCCGACGTCGCGCGGCCGAGCGACGCACGCGTCGTATGCGCCACCAACTGCAATCTGGCGCAAATGATGCGGCAAAACCACTTCCGCTCCGACCTGTTCTTCCGCCTTTCGGTACACCAGGTCGAAGTCCCGCCGCTGCGCCAGCACAAGGAAGATATCCCGCTCCTCCTCCAGCACTTTCTCGACGAGGCGGCAGCGACGATCAACAAGCCGGCCCCCGAACCGTCGAACGAACTGCTTACGCTGCTCCAGAACTACCACTTTCCGGGCAACGTGCGCGAACTGCGCGCAATGGTCTTCAACGCCATGGCGCTACACCGCGGCGGCTCGGTCCTGGCGATGGACAGCTTCCGCCTGGCCATCCAGAAACAGCAGAAGGAAGGGAGCAGCGAGAACCCGGTGAGCGAAGTTCCCGACGGCCTGCCGGTAATCATTCCCGGGCGCTTCCCGACGCTCGACGAGGTCGAGGACGCGCTGGTGCGCGAGGCGCTCAAGCGCGCCAAGGGCAATCAGGGCGTCGCTGCCACCTTGCTTGGCTTGTCGCGGCCGGCGTTGAACCGGCGCCTGGCGCGGCGCGTCACACCTGGCGAATCCTGAAGCCAGGCAGAAAGGGCAATGATCCCGGGAAACACCCCGGGGTGTAACCTTTTGTCACTTTGAAATGTACGCGTCATTTTTTCCCTTTACGCGTCAGATCATGGGATTACGCTACACCACCGGGAATTCTGCCGAACCCTCGACGCGTTTTGTTACACCCCCCCGCAATCCCCGTGCGCTTCTCACGTCTTGGCGCAAGTGCATGATAGCGTACTCCTTTCTGGCCTGAAAACAGACTGGCACGATTGCTGCTTTGCGCCTACGGATGCCGGTTTGAGCGGCCGTGGGGGAAAAGTGGCAGAAACCATGCCACAACAGGCGACCTGCTCAACCCCACGCTGACCGCCGGCCACGTTTTGCAGCAGCGACCAGGGGAGCTGCCTGCTTAGTCAATTTCAATCCTTTGCCGATATGGGGCCGCTTGATGAGCACTCTGATGATCCTGACGATCGCGACGGTAGTCGTCGTCCTTTTCTTCGACTACACCAATGGCTTCCATGACGCGGCAAACATCGTCGCCACGATCATTGCCTCGCGCGCGATGACGCCCGTGCAGGCGGTCATCATCGTCGGAACCTTCGAATTCCTCGGCCCGCTGCTCGGCGGAACCGCAGTCGCCAATACGATCGGCAAATTCGTCACGCTGGGCGACGTACAGGCCGTACTGTCACTGTCTATCCTCCTCTGCGGACTGGTCGGCGCGATCACCTGGAATCTGGCGACCTGGTATTTCGGCATACCGTCGTCCTCGTCGCACGCGCTGGTCGGCGGACTGATCGGCGCGGTGATCGTCTCCGCCGGAGTAGACAACGTCGTCTGGGGCTTCGCCGAATTGTCGCGCGGCAACCTGACCGGCATCATGAAGGTGCTCGCCGCGCTGATCCTCTCGCCGATCATCGGTTTCTGGGTGGGTTTCCTGATGCTGCGCCTGCTCAATATTCTGCTCTTCGCCGCCAAGCCGTCAGCCAACACCGGCTTGCGCTATGCCCAATTCGTCACCGCTGCCGGACTTGCCTTTTCGCACGGCGCCAACGATGCCCAGAAAAGCATGGGAATGCTCACCCTCGCCCTCCTGCTCGGCGGCTTCATCCCGCGCTTCGAGGTCCCCTTCTGGGTGATGCTCGCCTGTGCCATCGCCATCACCCTGGGAATTCTTTCCGGCGGCTGGCGAATCGTCCGCACGCTGGGTTTCGCCATCTACCGCGTACGCCCGATTCACGCGCTCAGCTCCCAACTGACTTCGGCCGTGGTGATTCTTACTGCGTCGGTCATTGGCGCTCCGGTGTCGACCACGCACGTCGTATCCACCTCGATCATGGGCATCGGCGCTTCCGAACGGCCGCGCGCCGTGCGCTGGAAGAAGGCCAAGGATATTGCCATCACCTGGATCATTACCATCCCCGGTTCGGCGCTGGTCGCGATTCAGACATTCGCCATCGTCAATCTCTTCATCGGAAAGGTCTAATCATGACGAGCGCACAAATTGCAGGCCCCTCCTTGACGCGTCGCATCCTGCATCGCGTCTTTCCACGAGTTCCCAACTTCTTTGCGCTGCTCGCCGAACAAAGCGCACAGGTCGAAATTGCTGCCGGTCTGCTGGTCGAATACATGGGCTCAGGCAGTTCGGATGTCTCCCGGCGCGTCGTCGATTCGGAACACGAAGGCGACCGTCTCAAGGTCCGCAACCTGACGCTGCTCAACGAAGCCTTCTCGACGCCGATCGACCGTGAAGACCTGCACCGGGCAATCATCAACCTCGACGAGATCATCAACAGCTGCAATACCATTGTCGCCGAGATGGACAGCGACGTTCTCGCGCTGAAGGCCGACAAGTACTGCCTTGAAATGGCGGTGTGTCTGAAGGACGGATCGGAGGCTCTGGCCGCCGGCTACGGCCGCCTGGGCAGCGAACCGACGCTCGGCCGCCTGGACGCCGAGAAGGCCGACAAGGCCGGACGCAATCTGACCCGGACGCATCGCCGCGCGCTGGCCGAACTGTTCAACGACAACGATTTCCACCACATCTTCCGGCGCAAGGAAATCTACAGCCAGTTGGTGCGCGCGGGTGACCGTCTGAACGTCTGCAACAGCACGCTGCTCGACATCGTCGTCAAGCTCTGCTGAGCGCGCAACCGGCACGCGTGCGCCGGTAAACCGGCGCGGCCCAGGCGCCGGAAAGCGAGACGACCCCGGGCGCGCCTGAGGTCAAGTCGGCGAGCGAGACCACACCCGGCAAGGCGGGCGGGGGCGCGACACGCGCCCGCCCGCCTTGGCGCGTCCGGTGAACGCTCGCGAGATCACCCTTGCCTGCATGTCCAGCACGCTCACCTTGCCGGCAGCGGCAGGGAACGCGGCTACGTCTGGCACGCGGTGCAGGCGCGACTTGGCCACGACCAACGAGCCATCCTATCGCCGACCTCGTTCGACAAGCGCTGCCGGGCATTCCCTGCCGCGCCGTCCGGCGCACAACCCTGCTGGCAAGATCGTTGGCCCGGCCTTGGCCGCGTCTGTACAAGGATCAACGACCCCACGGCTGCCTCCCCCCGCGTGAGCGCTATCCTTCGCCGGTGGCCCGAACTGATGCCCCGGCGAGAGATGCTCGTCCGCTGCCCGCTTCTCAGGCGCGCTTGCGCTCGCGTTCGCGCGCTTTTTCGCGCGCCTTGCGCCGGCCGGCATCGATTTCCGACGGACGATAGACGAGGACAGGAATGCTCGAATGGGTGAGCACACGATAGGTTTCGCTACCCAGCAATAGCGACGAGAGGCTGCCACGACCGTGCTTCGACATGAAGATCAGATCGCACTCCTGGCTTTCCGCTACGTCGATGATCGCCTCCCAGGGACTGTCATTGGGCACCGACAGCGCATTGCATTCGACCCCGGCGTCCTTGCACAGCTTCTTGATGAAACCGAGGTATTCCTTCGACTTGCCCTCGGAATTGTTGACCAGGCGGTCGAGTGCCGCCGGCTGAACGAGGTCCCCGTAATTGTCCATCTGCCCGACCGGCCGGGCGTACAGTGCTGTCAGCCTGGCTCTGGCGGCCTTGGCAAAAGCGACTGCACGCTCGGCGGTATCTCGCGACAACTGGCTGCCGTCGGTGGGCAGCAGGATATGTTGGAACATACTCTTTTTCTCCTCCGGATTGGCGCTTCAAGCAGCGCTCTGGCGCCACCGATGATACCTCAACTGGCCGCCAAAATCACTCCTGCAGCGCCAGCAACTCCTTGTCGGCGTAGCGTAAACGAAGCGCCAGAACCTTTGCCACCGCCTCCACGATCTGCACCGCCAAGCGCTTGTGCTCTTCGCGCAGCCGCTCGAACTGCTCGCGTCGGAGCACGAAAAGCTCAGTCTCCTCGATCGCCGTGGCATCGTTCAGCCGCGTCATCTGCGAGAGGAAAGCCATCCCGCCGAAAAAGTCGCCACGGCCGTAAGTCAGCGTGTGATAGCGGCTGCTGCCGCCCGCCATTGGCAGCGTGATGCGGACGGCGCCCTTGCGGATCAGGTAGAGTTCGTTCCCCGGGTCGCCAAACGAGTAGACCTTTTCCTCCTTCGCCAGCGAGCGCCGATCAAGGCACTCGACCAGGTCGATCAGCGTTTCCTCCTTGCGGTCCTTGAAGATCTCGAGGTCGTACACCTCGAGCGCCGGCAGATCGGCCGACTGGACCTGGCTCTCGCCGAGAATCTGATCCTCGATCCACTCGACGGCGTCGTCCAGGCCGGCGAAGACCTTGACATGCTCGGTCGTCGTCGTCAGTTCCATCTGATCGAAGAACTCGGCGATGTTGCGCCCGTTGGGCAGGCTCTGCGGCAGGCTGCTGAAAACGAGGTAGGCGTCGCGTGCGCTGAGCGAGTCCCGGATCTGGCTCAACAGGTGCACCGCGGTGACGTCTACCGACTGCACGCGCCGCAGGTCGAGAACGACGTACTTGCGCTGGCGCAGTTCCGGTTCCAGCGCCTTGTAGAGCTGATCCTTGGTGCCGAAGAACAGACTTCCCTGAAGTTCGAGAATCACTGTCTGGCCACCGTTCTGCTCCAGCGTTTCCATGTGCTGGCGCAGGCGAACGCGCTTCGAGAAACGGCTGCCGCCGTCAATCTTGCTGCGAATCACCGTGCTGCTCAACTGTTCGCGAATGAACAGGAACATCGCCAACGCCACGCCGACCGCCGAGGCGGCGATCAGGCTGTAGCCGACGGCCACCGCAACGACCGCAACGATGACGATGAAGTCGAGCATCGTCCACGGCGATTCGAGCAAGTGCAGGCTGTGCCGGTCGATCATGCGGAAGCCGACGACGATCAGAATGCCGGCCAGCGCACCAACCGGAATCCAGGCGATGAACGATCCCAAGGCCAGAAAGGCGATCAGCGCCAGAACGCCCTCGACCACTCCGGAAGCGCGCGTCTGACCCCCGCTGGCGAGGTTGACCAGGGTCGCCCCCATCTGCCCGGCGCCGGGCATTCCACCGGCACACGCCGAGGCGACGTTGCCCAGACCCTGCGCGATCAGCTCGCGGTTGGAATCGTGGCGACCACGCGTCAGCGCGTCGAGCACGACGGCGGTTTTCAGCGTGTCGATCGAGAGCAGGACAGCAAGCGTGAATGCGGTGCCGAGCAGGCTGCCGATCTGACTCAGCTTGAGTTCGCCGATCTCCTGCCAGCGGCCGGTAATCGCATCCAGCATGCTCGCTGCGGTACCGCCGAGCGGACCGATGATCAGCTTGTTTCCCTCCATGACGAGCAGCGCCTGGTCGGTCGAGGCGATGCCGAAATAGGTCACGATCCCGCCCAGCAAGCCGAGAATCGCCGCCGGGACGACACGCGTGACCAGCGGCGCGATGATCATCACCGCCGCGGTCACCGCGCCGACCAGCGCGCTTTCCCAGCGCCAGAGCTCGGGCGAGATCAAGGCACGCCACCATGTGGTGCCGCTCGCCACACCGAGAAACTTGGGAATCTGGCTCCCAATGATGATCAGTCCGACACCGGTCAGATAGCCGCTCACGACCGGAAACGGGATGTATTTGATCAGGCTGCCGATACCCATGAAACCAAGCATCAACTGGACCAGCCCGGAGACCAGACCGAGTGCGGTGAGCATCAGCACGATCGACGCCGGCGCCACTCCGCCATGCACGAGCTCGATGGCAAAAGCGGAAAGAACCGCAGCAGCCGGCGCGCAGGGCGCCGTAATCAGCCGGTTGGTGCCGCCCAGGGCGGGCGAGACCAGTCCCAGTGCCGTTGCGCCGAGGATTCCCGCCAGTGCGCCAAGGCCGGCGTAGGCCGGTCCGATGGCAGCGTAAATCGTGACGCCAAAAGCAATCGCCGAGGGCAGCGCGACGAGCATCGCCGCCGTGCCTCCCCAGAAATCGCCGACCAGCTTGTCGTTCCTGAACTTGATCGCCAGTTCCACGGCCAGATATCCTCCTCGCTGAAAGCCAACCGGGCCCAGGCTTGTTCACCTGGGCCCGGTGTAAATCAATACGCGGCAATCAATGCGCGGCGTACGCCGTGCCCCGCGAATACATCGCCGCAGGCACGAGGTCCTCATGAAGTCTCCGGCGAAGCTCGCGCTCGATGTCTTCGGCGCAGTCGGCGACGCTGTCGATTTCCTCGACGACCTGAGCCAGCGGCAGCTTGGCTTCGAGCGACAACTCCTCGTCGGCGAAGATTGTCCGCAGCAGTTGCATCGACACGCGATCCGCCTGGCTCTCATACCAGCTGACGGCGTTCGCCGTATCGCCCGGTGCCCAGGCGCTACCACGCAGCAACACGGGCCGGCAGGTGTCGACCAGCGCGTCGACCGCCGCGCAGACCTGATCGGTCAGTTCCTGCAGCATCGGCACCATGTGTTCCGGCACTCGCCGCTCGTGGCCGGTAAATCCCGATTCGATGGCAAAACCGGTCACCTGCCGGCGCATCTCGCGCAGCACGCGCAGCACACCACACAGAACAGGCGCGCTGCCGCCAAGCAGCGGAACGAGCATCGGGCTGAGCTTCTCACGCACTTCCATCTGGTCGACCGCATCCTCGATCGCGCGCAAACGCTCGGCAAAGCGTCTCGCCTGGCGCCAGCCGTTGCCGTCCGGTCCACCGCGCAGATGGTTGATCACGGCTTCGCGAAAAATGGCCGTAAGCTCGCCGATCGCCTCGATATGCCTCGTCAGATCCCGTTCGATCAGTGTCGCGGCTACGGGTGTCTCTACCGCTTCGAATAGTGCTTCCATTGTCTTTATCCTAAGTTGGGGGGTCGATCAGGCCGCGAGCGGGCTGGCGCCGGATGGGCTCGTGGCGATTGGGGAAAGCTCGAGCTGCGCGCTGGCCGTGCGCTTCCACGGCGCAACCTGCTGGCGGAAAGCGTCGAGCATCCGGCCGAGTTCGGGCAGCAGCGCTTCGCTCTGCTGTTCGAGCCAGCAGCACAGGTCGCCGCGCTGATCATCGGGCAGCGCCTCATCGATCAACTGCACGGCAACCGACAGGTCATTCAGGCGACCGAGCACCTCTTGCAGCTCGCTCGCGGCCAGGTGGTATTGGCGCAACGCTTCGCCGGAGAACAGCGGGGCGAAGAACTCGAGCGCGTAGCGCAGGCGCTTGTAGGCGACGCGCAGACGGTGGCGCGCGGCGGCGTCGCCGTCCATCGCTTCGGCCGCCAGCCGGCGTACCTGCTTCGCCCGCTTTTGCAGGCAGCGCGGCGCAAAATCGGCCAGGCGCTGCTCCGTATCCTCGGGCAGATCGAGCAGTCTGGCCGGGAAGTCGAGGAGCAGGCGCGAGTAATCCAGCGAACTCAGGGCCTGGCGCGCCGCCTGCCGGTGCATCGCGCAACGCCGCTGCGCATAGTCGGCGAGCCGGGCAACCTCGGGACTGGCTGGAAAGCGGTCGATGATCGTCGGCAGCGTTTCCGAATTGAACACGTCCCAGTTGCGCGTATCGCCAAGCCGAGCCGCCAGCGCCTGCCAGAGCGGGTCGAAGTCGGCGACGAAATCGGCCGGCAGCAGCGGCTTCCAGACTCTGATCGCCGAGCGCAGGCGGCGAATTGCGACGCGCGCCTGGTGCACGAACTCCGGGCTGTCGCTTTCGCGCACGCCCTGCTCGTTGCTTTGCAGGTGGCGCAGGCAGGCCAGGGCGATCGTGCGGAAACCGCTGATCGTCGACATCCGGCCATCGGTGGCGATCGGCAGCGCTTTCACCGCCTGACGCGGCGCATCGACGCACGCCTGATAACCGCGCTGGATCATGTTCGCCGCTTCCGGATGCAAGCGCAGCTCGGTCTGCAATTTCCCGGCGGTCGAGAAGAGGTCGGCGACCCCACCGGCAACGAGGTCGAGTTCGACCTCGCAGATCGGCTGGCGGCGGCCGGCAGCTTCAATCCAGCCACGGTCGAGCGACAATTCGATGCGCACGCCGTCGCGCGGTTCGAGCAGCCAGGCGCTGCGCGTGAAACTGGTGGTGAACGCGGGCTGCAACTCGTCGCGCAGCGATTCCAGCCACGCGCGCAGGGACTCGTCTTCGACGTGCGAGAAGTCGAGTTCGCCGGGCTCGGAAGCGGCTTCCCACTCGGCTGTCTTCGCCTGCCGATGCAGCGGCCGGCCGCAACGACGAACCGACGACAGCCACTCCGAACCGCTCTTGCGATACCCGACGACAACGCGTTCGCGACGCAGTCGCTGGTCGGGCGTGTCGAAGTACGTGCTGACGACGCGCTGACGCGTCGGTGCGGCTTCGCTCAGCAGCGAATGCTTGGCCAGCCGTCCGGCGACGCCCGGCGTCAGCGAAAGATTGAGTTCGTGGTCGAGATTCATGTTCATCGAGGGCCTCCTATGAGTCCTGCCCGGCGCTACGGCCGGTCCAGACTGACCCCGGTCGGGCCGACTTCGGTAGAAACCGGTCATCGGGAGTCAGGCTGCTGTGTACTCGTGGTCTAGCACAAAGCGTGCCACCCTAAAGCGGAGGGAAAGCTGGCTGAAAAATCAATGCCGCGGCGCAGCATGCGCGCCCGTGCGAGGCGCGTGGACGGGTGTAACAAAATGGACAGCACAGCCCGGTCGAAAACCTTGACGAAGGGGCTGAAAACTTTCAGATCAGTGACTTGGCGCGATATCCAGAGCGTTGACAAGATGCCGCAACGTTACACCCTGGACTGCGCCAGGGCCCGCACTGCCCAGTCTGACTGCAACAACGCTGCCCGAACGGAGCCGCGGGCGCCGCAACTCAGGCGCCGGCGTCGGCGTCCGCGCCACGCAGCGCCTGCGCCTCCGCGCGGTCGACTTCGAGGGCAGCGGCAAGGCTCGCCTTGATCGTCTGCAGGAGTTCGCACAAGTGCGCCTGCTGCTCTGGCGCCAGTCCGTGCAGCATTTCGTTGCGACTGCGCAGGACGACCGTCTCGACTTCCACCAGCAGGTGGCGCGCCTGCTCGGTCAGATGGATTCCCCAGACACGCCGGTCACCAGCAATCGGACGGCGCTCGATCCAGCCGCTCTTCTCGACCTGATCGATCAGCCGGCCGGCGGTCGACTTCTCGATCTCGAGGCGGGCCGATATCTGCGACTGCGACAAGCCTTCCTGTTGCGACAGGATGGCCAGCACCGCCCATTGCGCACGCGTCAGGCCGAGCGGCTGCAGTCTTCGGTCGACCAGCTTGCGCAACAGGCGCGCCGATTCGGTCAGGAGAAAGCCCGCGCCACGCTGGGAGTCATTGATGATCATCGATGCGGCCTCAGTGACGAGCAAGAGATTGACGCCCGCTGGCGCCGTAACTGGCCGGCGATTATCCCAGTTTCACCCGTACGCGGCGAGCACCCCGGCGGCCAGCGCAAGCCGCCGGAAGCGGTGCACAGGCGCCCCCGTGGGCGCGTGCGGCGGCAGCCCGGGAAGCCATCGCCGCTGGCACGACGCCGCTTCCGCCAACTCGGCCCGCATAGTTCGTAAGCTTGCTTATATTTGCTTGACTGCCTTTACCGGCGGCTGGTAGCATGTCGGCCGAGAACAGTCCCGGCCGCTGGCGTACGCGTACAGCACGCGCCGCGAGCTCCCACCGACCAATAGAGACCAACCGATGAAATATCTGCCCGAAGTGTTTCTCGCCAATGCCCGCTGGGCCAAGGACATGCGCACCACCGACCCCGGCTTCTTTGCCGGACTGGCCGGCCTGCAGGACCCCGACTACCTGTGGATAGGATGCTCGGACAGCCGCGTGCCAGCCAACCAGATCACCGGCATGAAGCCGGGCGAGGTCTTCGTGCATCGCAACATCGCCAACGTCGTCGTACATACCGACCTCAACTGCCTGTCGGTAATGCAATACGCGATCGATGTGCTCAAGGTCGGCCACATCATCGTCTGCGGTCACTACGGCTGCGGCGGCGTGCGCGCCGCGCTCGAAGGCGCAGCGCTGGGGCTGATCGACAACTGGCTGCGCCACATCCAGGATGTCCGCGACCGGCACGCCGACTTCCTCGCCGCGCTGCCCGACAGCACGGCGCGCTGGCGCGCCCTGTGCGAACTGAACGTGCTTGATCAGGTGCGCAATGTCGCGCGCACGACGCTGGTTGGCGATGCCTGGAAGCGCCAGCAGCCGCTGCTCCTGCACGCCTGGATCTACGGTCTGGAAGACGGCCTGCTGCAGGACCTGCAGGGCTCGCTCAGCCGTGACGACGACGTCGATGAAGTGCTCGCGCAGGCAATAGCCAGACTGCACGCGCGTTATCTGAACACCTGAGCGCCGAACAGCGCGCCGCAGTTTCCACCGGCGGGCAGGCCGGCGCCAGCCAACGAACGAAGGACACCCTCGAATGCCGACGAGAATCTACCTGGTGCGCCACGGCGCCACCGATCTCACCACCGACGACTACTTCGCCGGTTCCTCCGACGTGCCGCTTTCCGACGAAGGCTGCCGCCAGGTCGCACGCCTGGCCGAGCGGCTGAAACGCGAGACTTTCGCCGCCGTCTATGCCAGCCCGCTCAAGCGCACGCTGGAAACCGCGCATACGCTGGCGCAGCCGCACGCCTTGGCGCCGATCACCGAACCGGCGCTGCGCGAGATCGACTACGGCCACTGGGAGGGGCTGCCGCGCGCCCTGGTCGAGACGCGCTTCCCAGCCGAATACGCCCGCTGGCAAAACGATCCCCTGGTCGTCGCGCCGCAGGGCGGAGAATCCGGCGTCAACGTACTCAACCGCCTGTTGCCGGCCATCCGCGCCATCGTCGAACGACATCGCCAACGCACAGTCCTGGTCGTCTCGCACAAGGGAAGCAACCGGCTGCTGATCAGCAGCCTGCTCGGCCTGGACCCGCGCGGCTATCGCGAGCGCCTGGAACAAAGCCCGGCCGCCCTGAACATCATCGAGTTCGCGCCCGAACGGCACGCGCGCTTGTGCCTGCTGAACGACATCGCGCATTATTCCGCCGTAGCAGCCACCAGCCTCCCGCACACCTGAGCCTCCGCCGCGCTGAAGCGGCGCTCGGACAAGGCCGCCGCACCGCGCGTGCGACTGAGACTGCGCCGACCCGGTCGCCGCGCGCCGCGCCAGAGCCCACCAAGCTCGCCATCCCTTGCGGACCACCGGCTGAAGAGACTCGCTCAGCGAAGCAGAGATCCGTCGGCCCACTGCATCCCTGCTACGCAAACGTAGCCCGTACTTTGACGCACTGCTCTGGCATAATTGACCAATGTCAAGTGTGCGCGAGCAAGCGTCCTGCCGGGCGCTGGTCATGCAGACCCCTTGGTAACAAATGAAATACCAGGATGAATACGGACACCCTGAAGGAAGCCATTCGGCGGGAACTGCCGGCCTTATTGCGGGCTGATCCGGACTTGCGCTCCTTTATCCTCGAACTGACCCGCGGAGAATACGCCGACCGGGCAGAAACGCATGATCGATTCCACGAAATCCTGGCTGAGCTGAGGCATGACCGGGAGGAGCAGAGTCGCAAATGGGACGCGATTCATGCCCAACTGAAGGCTGAGCGGGAAGAGCAGAATCGCCGGTGGGACGAACAACGCGACAAGTGGGACGCGAACCAGCAGGAACTGCGGCGGCTACACGAAGAAATCATGGCCCAGGCGAAGAAGGTTGATCGCTCCATCGACGCGCTGGGCGCACGCTGGGGCAGCCAGTCCGAGAAAGCGTTCCGCGACGCGCTGGCGGGAATTCTCGAGCAGAGCTTCGGCGTGCGTGTGATCAACGTTAACGAGTACGACGACCAGGGCGAGGTGTTCGGACGGCCTGATCAGGTCGAGCTCGATGTCATCATCAGGAATGGCTTGTTGGTAATCTGCGAACTCAAATCGTCGATCGACAAGGCTGGGATGTACAGTTTCGAGCGCAAGGCACGCTTCTACGAGCGGCGGCACCAGCGCACGGCAAATCGCCTGATCGTCATTTCCCCGATGATCGATGCGCGGGCGTACAAGCTGGCGGAGTCGTTGGGGATCGAAACCTATGGTGATTCGATCGAAGTCGAGGCTTTGTAAGCGCGCGCCGGCAAACCGGCTTGAATTGGCAAGCGAAGCGCCGGGAAAACAGGATCGCGAACATGCTCGGTCATTCCATTCCTGGCCCGGCATGCCGCCCGTCGGCGATTTGCCGCCGACCTCACCCCCTCGCTGACCCGCACTGCGCGGGGTTCAGCGCGGCCGGGATGGCCAGTCCTGCATCCTTGTCAACCCGACTACCAGTGCCATCTCGGGTGGCTGAGCCGAGTGCCAGAGTGCACCGCCGAACCAGCCGCACGGCAACGCGCTGATGCGCGACACGCAGAGCCTGTCGTCGGCCGCCTGATGCAGCGCAATCAGCGAGTGCGGCTGCCGTCCAGGCCCGGCGAAATCGCTCGCCAAACCCGACGTAAAGTTCCGCACACATCATCCCGATAAGTAGGAACGTAGGGCGCAACAAGAACTTGAACCTCGCTTGCCGCTCCGGCCGCAGGGCGGGATCAGGAGGACGGTTCGACGGCGCTGGCCCGACTTGCCGCCTGCTTGATGGCGTGACTACCTTGATCCGGCGCCAGGTGAACGTCCCGCCCCGGCCGACCTCGCGCGTTCGGCAACGAGGAGCGCCCTTGATGGCTGCCGAAATGTCGCACAGAACAAAGACTGATGAGTTGAACAAGCCTACCCTGGACGAGCTTCCGGGGCGCTCGTCCGACGCACCGCGCCGCCAGGCACCACCCGTTGAACTAAGATGAACTGATGAAAACTGGATCCATCGCCGTCCTC